>ERZ773013.431-NODE-431-length-26503-cov-5.904908_pt1 | contig 26503 bp, 22 predicted proteins | sample MGYA00511670_ERZ773013 | MGnify/ENA primary metagenome ERZ773013 (study PRJEB29015, sample SAMEA2738120) | human oral metagenome | biome: human oral; feature: human-associated habitat; material: saliva | place: China | collected 2257 ... | reverse complement strand
CATGTGCATCTTTTGCCGGCAGGCTGCACCTCCCGGCTCCCAGAGTCGCTTGATCTGTCTTGGAGTCTCTGCCGAATGCAGTCATGCGGCAGGACAAATGTAAGGATGGCGGCTCCTGCACGTGCTGGATGAGCAACCTTTTCTGCCTTTCCCGCATGCCGGCCTAGAAAAGTCGTGTGGTCGGCCCCCTCTAACACGTTATGGGGCATTAATCAGCGTTTCCCTAGATGGACTGCCGCTCGCCGCCAGCATTCAACGGCCCGGTACTGTCGACTAGTGGCGGGCTCCATGGTGAGAGGCGCGCGTCATGCCACCGTTGCGCCCACACGCTTGGAGCGTTACGGAGAGGTTTCCGGACGCGCCGCCACGCGTGATGCCACCACACGCGGCGCCCCTTGCCCCTATGCACAATGCTATCTTACCCCATATGGAGCGAGGCGGCATTACCCGGCCGAGGGCCAAGCCTCAGGGGTGGGTCATCAAAAGCTGCGCGTCCAGAGCCACGCGCCGTGTCTATTTGTACTTGATAATTTGGATGACGCTTCCTGCCTGCAGGGCGGGAACCTTGCCCTTTTCGACGTAGATGGTCCCGGCCATGCTGGCGGCCGTCTCGCCCGTGAAGCTGATTGTACAGTGCCCCAGCCCCTTGAGGGTGACGGGCACCTCGGCACCCACCGACGTGATCTTGAAGAAACCGTCATCTACCCTTAGGATGTCACCAGCTGCAATGTCACCGTCAATGGGATTGACGTTTACCAGGTAGCAGTAGTCCTTGAGCTCTGCCGGTGCGCTAGCACCAAAGATGATGAGCATGTTGGCGGCACGGAAGTCCTGGGCGTGCTCGCCGACCGCCAACACCTTGTTCTCGTAGATGACCCTCATGAGCATTCCCCTCTATTCACGTTTCCGCTCGCATGTGAGACTATGACTTAGCTGTACAGGCTGATTGATGCCAGGAAGGCGATGCCTACACGAATCCACCCCGTTAAGAAGCGAGAGTACATAACTGACAGGACGCCAACCTCGATAGTCTCGGTTTCCGCCTCAGCCAGCCCCAGGCCGACAGGGATGAAGTCGCAGGCGCACTGGTTATTGATGGCAAACAGGGCCGGCAGCGACATCTGTGGGGCAATGGCGCCCTTACCAATCTCGGTACCGATAAGCGTGCCAATGATTTGGGCAATGACCGCGCCAGGGCCGAGTAGGGCGGACAGACCGGGAATGGACACGATGATACCGAGCACCATGAGGCCAACGGGGTTGCCCGCGAGTGGCGTCAGGACGTTGGCGATGAGGTCGCCGAGGCCCGTGCCGTTGATGATGCCCATGAGCATGGCGACGAATGCCATGAAGGGCAGTAGCGTAGTGATGCAGGTCTGGATGGCGTCGCGGCCGGCCTGGTAGAGCGTGTTGATGAACTTGCCGACGCCCATGCCAATGGCAGATAGCCAGCCGTTCTCCTTCTGCGACGTGTTGGCCATGTAGCCCTTGTCGGCCTGCGCCTTCTTGACCTGGGCGGTCGCGGAGGCTATCTTAGCCGTGGGCTCTGGGGCAGCCACCTCAGAAGAACCGGACACGGAATTGGATGTCGAATGTCCAGCCTCAACCTCGCTGGCCAGCGAGACGCAGCTTGAAGTCACAGCCGAGACATAGATGTCCTTACGGATGTACTGCGCCAGCGGGCCAGACTTCCCCGTCGGCATCACGTTGATGGTGGGGATACTCTTCTGCGGATAGATGCCGCAGCGCAGGGTCCCACCACAGTCAATGATGACACAGGCAATCTGCTCCTCGGGGCACGAGGTCTTGAAGCCGTTGACGGCCTCCATGCCCGAGAGGCTGAGGATCGTCTGAAGGCACTCGGGCTCCGCCCCACCACCGACGATGTACATGACCTTGTTGCGCTCGGGCGTGGGCTTGATGACCAGGGGACCGCCCCAACCGCCGCTGCCGGCAACAACCTTGATAGCATGAAGCTCTGCCATGATAGCTGTCCTTTCTGGCTCTATGCTGCCTCGACACCATCACTGATGGTGTCAGTATGAACGTTGTGTTCGTCAAAGGTCCGCGCCAGACGCACGTGCATCTGCTGCTCGACAATCTTCGTCGTGAACTCGGTCGACCAACCGGAGATGAAGTTGGCAACGAAACCCACGAGCATGTAGCGTACGGCAAGCTGCGAGGTGTCAAGGCCCAGCGCGGTGATGCCCGAGGCGATACCCAGATAAATGAAAATCTCCTGGGGGTTGATGTGGGCAAAGATGCCGCTGTTGGTATGACAGTGGTACGAGGCGGCAGCATAGTAGGCCGGCTTGTAGAACTCCGGGAGGAACTTGCCCATGGAGAGCGCCATAGGGTTGCAAAGCATGATCGCCGAGATGAAGGGCAGCACGAAGTAGCGCGTGACAGGGTTGCCTCCCGCATGGACCGCAAACTTGTTGACGCGTTCCTTCCCAATAAACGCCACGAGGGAGTTCATGAAGACCAGCAGCACCACGATGAGGGGAATGATGCTGGTCACCCACGACGTGAACTGATTGCCGCCAAGCTGGAACAGGTTGATGAACCATGAGCCGGCGGCAGAGATTCCAGATACTACATCCATAATGCGTCTCCTTTCAAAACATGCTTATGGACTTGATTGACAAACGTGCAGGGCAGCCCCTATTGCATGCTCTTTGTCTTGCTGTGCCCTAGACCGTACGGCACCAGCGTTTGAAGGGCCGCGCTCGCACGCCTGAGGAGTGAGAGGGTCTCAGGCAGTGGCTCGCCATTCGTGTAGATCTGATACGTATGAGCCGCGTCTTCCAGGGCCCTGCAGAGGTTGCGATGCCCCCTCTTGGGACCATCCTCCCGCGTGAGGCTTGTGACCAGCCGTCCTTCAAAGCCGGGAAGCGGCTTGACGCGCGCAAACGATGTCACGCCCTCCAAACACTTCCCCTCTTGGATGCACCCGCCGTCATCCACTAAAAACATGACGATGGCGCCTGCGTTGAAGCCCCCACTCTTGCGTCCACAGACGACCTTGCCCCGCTTCCTCATGTCCGAGAATGCATGCGCGAAGTTCAGCATCTGGCGATAGGTGAGCAGAAGCTGCGCGGCAACGGCCAGGACTACAATTAGAACGATTCCAACCATGCTTGCTCCTATATTCAATACGTTGCATTTATTGGCCTCATATCGGATGCTTTTAGATGCAATAGAGAATCTCCGGTGGCAGGAATGTCCCCATACTGCCTGAAGAGCTGTGCGGCTCGTAAAGGAGATTGGTATCCTGTCCCATCTGGAGTAGATCGCAGATAAGCTGGGTGAAGGCAAGCTTTTGGCTTGGGCTTCGCATCTCTTTTAGAAGCGTGCAGATCTAAATGGCTATAGCGGGGAGTCCGCCAGACTGGCTTTGTAAGGAGATACACCTATGCTCTTTGCAGGTGTGGATATCGCAAAGGTAGACCACCTAATCGGAACCATCGACAACAAAGGGAAAGATAGGTGCCTAATCTCTTTCAGAAGTACCAGCGAAGGTTTGGATAGGTGCTCCTCGTGGGCTAGAAAGTCTGGCAGAACCAGAATTGGATGGCCTGCCACTCGTATCTTGTGGAAAAGGGATAGGCAGTGTGTGTCCTTGATCCTGTACATGTAGAGGCTCTACGCAAACTCAAGGGCTTCGCAGGGTCAAAAATGATACAGCCGACAGCTCTCTCATCGCAAAGACCCTGCCGTGTAGGTGAGGTAAAGCCAACGAAGCTTGCAGATGATACTCTATAGGCTCTGCGATTCTTAATGCGTTTCTGCCAGTCCCTAAAAGAGGTGCAGGCTATCTGCCTTTTGGGTTCTCATTTCCCGAAGTGCGAGCCGCTTTTCACTAACATCTTCAGCGCCCCTTCCTTGGCGCTTCTCGCAGATGACTCACTGCCCACAAAGATCTCTCGCATACATACTGGCACTTTAGGCAAATCACACGGGGCGCCTTGGTGAGGCTAAAGCAATAACAGCGAGGCAACCAAAAACTCCTGTGAGACGCACCTTGGGAAGAAGGCTGTGGGTTTTGAGATCAAGCACTGTATCTTTGAGATCGAATATTTGGAAGGCGACATCAAAGACACCGACAAAGCAATGATAGAAGAGCTGCTATGTAAGGTGGAGCCCCTCATCATCACTATCCTTGGAGTCTTGTCACAGGCAGGGTTCACACAGTCGCAAAGACAGGTGATGTGTCTCGGCCTAAGGGCAGCTCTCAGATCGTAAACTACGCCGGGCTGAACCACAGAGCGAATCGATCCGGCAAGCTTGAGGCTAAAGGGTCGCCTATCACCAAAGCAGGGTCTTCCTACCTGAGATGTACTCTGTGGCTTGCTGCAGCAGCTATATTCCTAAGCTCAAAGAGTTCTGTAGAAAGAAGCGATTATTGAGGCAAACCCTATAGGGTGGCTATAGCTGCCGTGGCAAGAAAGCTCTGTCTCATCATCTTTGCCGTGATGAGAGACAAGGTAGCCTACAACCCGAACTGTTTTGTATCAATCAAAAAACTGCATACTTTTGTTTGCTGCTGTGCTTATGTTTCACAGCTGCTTCATCTATTGCGCCTAAAAGCATTCGATATTCGACTGTCAAAGTGCAACTAATCCAACACTTACAAAAACAATCGTTAGACATCTCTTCAAAAGATCATGGTTTTTTACTTGACTTCATATAGCTGGTCTCCTTCTTGTGCGATAGCCACCTGCCTGTGGCCATCGCTTTCTTATTTCCCAACTGTCAGTACCGTACATATAGTTTGTATAACAAACTATATGTTTGGTAGGCGGTTCTTATTACACCACGAATTGATTTCTTTGCAACTCTTTAAGCAAACTGATTTGCTTAAAGGGCACGTCTTCTCCGCAGACATCACAAAAAATGGGGCTGCACTTGCCCAATGCAACCCATCGATACCTCTATGATTCGAGGATCTGTTTAATGCGTTCGTACTGCTCCTCACTCGCTTGACAGGCCGGGTTCTGAATCTTGGTTGAGATTGGCAAACCCTTGGCCTTTACGGCGCACTTGACGCCGGAGATAAAGAGGTCGCACACATCGTAGACCTGCACCAAATGTACAATGCGCCTTGCCTTCTCTACCGCGGTTGCCATATCTTCTGCCTCATAGGCTCGGTGCAGCGCCACAAAGGTTTCAGGCTCGACGTTCGTCATTCCGCACAGTACACCGTCGCCTCCACAGGTACGGGTCGGCAGATAGTACTCATCAAAACCGGAGAGCACTCCCACGCTGGGACGTACCGCTTTCACGGCCTGCACTACATGGCGGGTGTGGCTTGCACTGTCCACGGTATCCTTAATCCCGACGACCGAAGGCACCTCCCGCACAATCCGCGCCGCCAGCTTTGGCGAAATATCGGAGCCCGTCCGGTCCGGGAAGTTGTAGAGGATGATCGGCAGGTCGGTCAGCGCCGCGATGCCCTTAAAGTAGGCAACTGCAGTATCCGCTGAAGGCCCAAAGTAATAGGGACACACCGCGACGACCGCATCGGCGCCGGCTTTGTTGGCAGCTTCAACCATGCGCCGCACATCGTTGGGGACGCAATCTCCCACGCCGATAAAGGCCTTACATTTCCCCTTCAGGCGTTTCACCGCAAACGGCACTGCCCTGAGACGCTCCTCGATCGGTATCGCATAGAACTCCCCGATGCTACCGAAGATGAGTACCCCGCTGATGCCGGCATCCGCCACCCGGTCAAGCTGTTTGCCCCACAGCTTATAGTCAATCGTCCCATCGTCATTGAAGACGGTGATCGCAGGGCAATACACTCCCTGTACGTTCATAGTGTTCCTTCCGTTTATTTCCTTCCGTACATACAAAGCGCCGCTCAACTACGCGGGGGCGTAGCGAAACGACGCTTAACCTCTCTAACCTTTCTTTTGAAACCTTACACGCGCTTATTCTGTAGGCAATTGAATCTGATAGGCACGTGCGGCATTCTGGCAGAAGAACCCTTCATCGTCACTGAAGGCATCACGCAACACACTGAAGTTCTCCACGAACGTCGAGTAGGTCTCAACGACGGGCCAGTTCGACGCATACATGAGCTTGTAGGGCGGGAAGGTATCCTGCACAAAGGACAGCAGGTCGTAGACAAACTGCTCGTCAGCCGTTGGAAATCCCGAGACCTTCACGTAGAGGTTCGGCAGCGTAGCGAGCTTCTTCATAGCGTCCATATAGCTCTGATCGAGCTTCTCCGGATTGCCGAGGTGATCGAGGATCACGACCTCCTCCGGAACCTGAATCAGTGCCTGATAGAGGTCGTCGAGCTCACTGACACGCATGCAAGCATCAAAGGGTTTGTTTGCCTGTGCCATTGCCTTCAGCCCCTGGATAAAGGTCGGACGCAGGCAGTGCCCCTTAGGCTGACTTGGAACGTGAAGCGGCTCACGGATACCGGTAGCATAGACCGGGATCCGCATCCAAGGAGAAACCTCAGAGCGCATCATGTACGCGAGGATGTGGTCACATCCACGGTCGTAGGCGATTTTGTCTTCCTGGATCGAATTGTCGCAGTCCACCTCGACGTACACGCCACCCAGGAAGTCGACATTAGACAATCCTTTATACTGGCTCAGATAGTCGTCAAGCGTATAAGTCTTCGTGATGGAGCCGTCGGTGGTCTCAAGCCACGGTAAGTTCTGCTTACTTAAATCCCACAGGTGAAAGTGAGCGTCAATGACTTTCAGATTAGCCATATCGTTTGTTATGCCTCCTTCTCAGGGACAACTCTGGAGCTCTTGAATCCGTACCAAGCGTCAAACAGAAAGCCAGGAACTGCAATCAACAGGGCGATCTCAATACCAGCAGTGTCTGCGATCACGCTCATCAGAAGCGGGATCAGCGCCGCGCCGATGATAGACATCGTCAGTGCACTGCCGCCGGCTTTCGCAGCGTCACCTTGGATTCCCTTGAGCGCCAGAGAGTAGATCGTCGGGTATCCAATGGAGATAAAGAGGTAGGCGATTAGGAAGGTGATGACCGACACATAGTCAATGCCCATAGCGGTGATTGCCATCAATACCGCAGACAGGACCATATACACGCCCAAGATCTTTGAGGGCTCAAAGCGATTCATCAATGGGGTAGTGATAAAGCGGCCCAAGGTGAAGAGCAGAGAGAGCAAAGCTAGCAGTGATGCTGCCGTACCGGCGCTCATACCGTCCCAGTGCCTCATTGCGAAACCCGAGAACAGTGCCATGCCACCGACCTGCAGGCCGATAAAGATACACTCAGCGATCACACCCAGGACGAAGTGACGCTTTGAGAACAGCTGTTTGGAGACCGGGGTGTCACTCTTCTTGCCGGACTCACGCTCAGCCACATCTCCCGGAGGCTCCGGGAGATGAACAAAGGCGAAGATCATGAGGACGATGAACATGACCACGGCGATCCAGATGTAAAGGTGCTGTGTCGAGCTCATGAAGGCTGCCCGTGCCGCTTCAAAGCCCGGGTTTCCCGGGGCTACTGCTTCGCCCACGATCTGGCCCAGAATCAGAGGACCGACGATGTTGCCGATACCATTGAAGCTCTGCGAAAGGTTCAGACGCGTTGACTCGTGTTTCTCATCGCCCAGCTTGGTGATGTACGGGTTGCAATTCGTCTCGAGCGTCGCGGCGCCAGCAGCGATCACAAACATCGCAAAAAGGAACAGGCTGTAACTCAAAACGTTGGTCGCGGGGATCGTGATCAGGGAGCCGATCACAAAGAGGATCAATCCCATCAGGATACCGCCCTTGTAGCCGAAACGACGCGCGACAAGTGAGGCTGGAATTGCCATAATGAAGTAGGCGCCGTAGTATGCAACCTGCAACAGCGAGGACTCGGTGGAGTTGAGTTCAAGGTAGTTTGCCATAGGGTTATCAAGAGCATTGACGAGGTTCATCGTTAAACCCCAGGCAAAGAATAAGAAGGTTACGAGAACAATGGCTAAGGTTGTCTTCGAGGACCTTCTCCTATCCGAAGCGTTTTGTGCCATGGTCTCACTCCTAGCTCAGCGCACGGTCGAGATGAGCATATCCGCCGTCGACGAAGCACCACTGACCGGTGGTGTGAGAGGAGCGATCGCTCAGCAGGAAGGCTACGGCGTCTACAATCTCCTCCGGCTTGGTCATTCTGTGCTCTAGAGGGATCTTGTCGGTAATCAGGCGCAGGCGTGCTTCCTGGTGCGCCTTGTCACCGAAGGTCTTGATCCAATTGGCATAGAGCGGAGTCCAAGCCTCTGCGACAACCACGGCGTTCACGCGGATATCGTCGCCGACGAGTGCGGCCGCCCACTCACGGGTAAGGGCTGCAATGCCGCCCTTAGCGGCTGCATATGCGCTCGTCTTGCCCTGGCCGGTGAAGGCGACTTTTGAGGTGATGTTAACGATGGAGCCCTTGGACTCCTTCAGATACGGGCAGGCTTCGTGGGCCATCTCATAGTAGTGGGTGAGGTTCCCGTGTAGGGACTTCTCGAAGTCTCTCCAGGAGGTGGACTCGAGGTCGAGGTTGTCGTTTCTGCCGGCGTTGTTTACGACGCCGTCGATGTGACCATAGCGCTCATGGACATCATCGATGATCGGCTTGATCTCGTCGGTGTTGTTGAGGTCGATAAAGTGGATCTCATAGGTCTTGGTGATCTTCTCCATATCCTCTTTGAAAGCATCCTCAGCACCGTCTTTGCGGTTCAGAGCAATGGGGATCGCGCCTTCGCGCGCGAGCTGCAGAGCGATTGCGCGGCCGATACCTTTGAAACCACCGGTAACGAAGATGACCTTGCCTTGAAGATGCAAATCCATAACCAAACTTCCTTTCTTTCACCGCAACTGGCAACCCGGTGTTGCCTCATACCGCGGACTAGTGCCTAAAGAGAAAAACTTACATATAGTTGCAGAGGTGTGGCAGCGCAGTCTCGGTAAAGCCGAGCGACTCAGCACAGGTCTCCTTGCCGCAGCACACTTCCATCAACTCGTCGATCATCCGATCTCTGAGCTCATCCATCGTCTCCGGTCCGTAGATCGTGGCGGTCGCATCGAAGTCAGTGTTGTCCGCCATCGCCTTTGCGGTCTTGGGGTTCGCGGTAAGCCGATAGACTGGCACCAAGGCGTTACCCGTCGGGGTGCCCAAGCCAGTCGAGAACACGACCAGCTGGCAACCGCCGGCGATAAGACCACCCACGGAGGAAGGATCGTTGCCAGGGGTGTCCATGATCACAAGCCCCTGATGGTGCTTCAGCGGGGCTGCATAGGAATACACCGCTTTAATCGGAGAGTGACCTCCTTTGTGGATGCAGCCTAAGGATTTCTCCTCGAGGGTTGTAAGGCCACCGGCTTTGTTGCCCGGAGACGGATTACCCTCGCGCATCTCAGCGCCAAAGCTCTCTACATAGGTCTCGTAGTCTTTGACAATCTTGAGGATCTGTTTTCCGATCTCAGGGGTTGCAGCGCGACGTGCTAGTACATATTCCGCCCCAAAGAACTCCGGGGTCTCACATAAGACCGAAGTCGCCCCTGACTCGACAAACTTGTCAGAAACTGCACCGATCAGCGGGTTGGAGCCCAACCCGCTTGAGGAGTCAGAGCCGCCACAGTTAGTGCCCAAGATCAGATCCGAGATATCGCAGGGCTCACGCTTGCAGAGCTCAGCTTCAGCCACGAGCTCACGCGCCATGCGCGTTCCCTCATCCATCGCGTGCAGCGTGCCGCCCACCTGCTGGATAATCAGGGTCTTGAGCGGTTTGTCGCAGCGCTTCCTGATCTCGTCGACGACCATATCGTTCTGGCAGCCCTCGCATCCCAGTGAGAGGACAAGCACGCCGTAGACATTGGGGTTTGCGGCGTAGCCTGCGATGGTTCTCAAGGTCAGATCTCGATCCGCATCAACCTGAGAACAGCCGTTCTGGTTGTGAAAAGACACACAGCCTCCCACCGTATGTGCGATCCGCTCTGCCAGATCAGAGGCGCAGATGCTCGTTGGAAGGATCAAAACATGGTTTCTGATCCCCACAGAGCCATCACTACGCTTGTAGCCTAAAAATTGATAGTGCTTACTCACATGGATTCACCTGCCGAACCTTTAAGCGAATCGGTGCTTGCAAGATTGTGCGTGTGGACCCAATCCCCTGCCTTGATGTCTTGGGTAGCAATTCCGATATACTCACCGTACTTGGTGACCTGGGAGCCTTTCGGGATATCGGCTAAAGCAAACTTGTGGAACAATGGGATACCCTGGTTGACTTTGAGCTTCCTGGCCTTTCCGGAGGGATACACAAACTGTACAATTGAACCCTGTTTCAGAGGATGGATTGCCACCGCTACATTGTCTCTATCCTCAATCACAAGAGCGTCTCTCACAAGTCCTCCTATATGCAATGTGTTGCATTTGTTGGCCTTTCTTTTATCATTGTTGTTCGTATATCTGAACTGTATACTCATTTACGAACTAGTATAATCATAAGAATAAATCAGCCTATGGAAGAGCTCGACGCCCAATACTCACTGAGCGGCTGTAATCTCTCTGTAAATGGAGGATCGCTTATGGATACCGTAAAGACCGCATTTATGCCCCACCGCCCAACGAAGCGTGTACTCGATATCCTTGAGACACTTGCGAATTCCAAGCAGGGAATGACGTTGAGTGAGCTCTCACGGGCGACAAAGATCGCAAAGGGCTCATTGAGCCCGATTGTCCACACCCTCGTTAAGCGAGACTTCCTTCAGTTAGACCCCAGGTCACGCACCTACAGCATCGAACTCAAGACGTACCTGATCAGCCACTCCTTCTATCAGCACGATGCGACGATCAAACTCTTAAGAACACAGATGCATGCAGTGGAGGAAGGCTGCCTGGAGACCTGTCAAGTTGGGATACGGGAGAACGACAGAGTCCTCTATATCGCAAAGGTTGATTCTCCCCAACCGATCCGCCTGATCTCCGATGTGGGCAGACGCCTTCCTTTGCAGTGCACCGCGATTGGCAAATCACTCTTGCTCGATTGCACAAAAGAAGAGCTCCAGGCGATCTTCAAACATGGTATGAAGGCCCTCACGGGGGACAGCATCTCGGATATCGACACATTATATACGCAGCTTCGAACCTGCCGCGAGCGGCGCATCACCTCAGAGCATGGAGAGGCACTCGCTTCGGTCCGCTGTGTCGCTACACCCATTCGCGTCGATCACATCATACAGTACGCACTGGGTGTCTCAGTTCCAGCGTATCGATTCGACGATGAAAAGAAGCAGACCGTGATCAAGCTCCTCGATCAGGCCCGCACCAAACTCGAGGCTGCACTCAACACCTGAGGATCGGCCACCATCGACGCGGTATGAAAAACGCCCCCGGACTCAATCCGAGAGCGTTTCGCTTTCACTCTGTGAAGTGACAGTCATTCGTCTTTCTTTCCGACAAGATCATGGGTCACATCGACCGCCTTCTCAACCGCATTCACGATGTTTTGGTAGCCAGTACAGCGACAAAGGTGACCCGAGAGCTGCTCCTATAATAAAGTCGTAGGGTAAAGATGACCTGACAGCCAGTCAGGCTCTTATCCCTTCATTGCCAAAGCTGTTAGAATGGAATGGCATGGTTATGACGCTACCCTCCTTGGACCCAAAGTGTATTCTGCGGCGTCCGTCAGAAAGCCAGTCGTCCAGCCATTCTCATTCACAGCCGTTCGGTTTATGCAGGTTGAACCGCTGTTGACAATTACAGTGCGTTCGTATGATACCCCAGGAGATTGAATAGGCAATGAGAATTCTGGAACCATTGCAAATTCTTATTCTGGAGGAATCAGTTATGTTAAACGCTGTAGGTATTGATGTATCAAAGGGGAGAAGCACGGTTGCTGTCCTGCAGCCAGGCGGTGTCATCGTCCATAAACCCTTTGATGTGACTCATAAGTCCAAGGATCTTCATGGTCTCGTCCGATACCTTGGCTCTCTTGAAGGAGATACCAGGGTTGTGATGGAGAGTACGGGACGTTATCATGAGCCGATCCGGAATGCTCTTTCTGAAGCCGGTCTCTTTGTATGCACGGTTAATCCACATCTGATCAGGAATTACGGAAACAATACGATCCGCAAGGTCAAGACGGATCCCGCCGACGCAAAGAAAATAGCCCGCTACACCCTTGACAACTGGGCTGAGCTTCGTGAGTATACAAGTATGGACACTACGCGTACTCAACTGAAAACTCTTAATTCGCAGTTCAGCTTCTTCATGAAGTAGAAGACTGCCGCAAAAGCGAACCTGATTGCTCTGCTCAACACAACATATCCGGGTGTCAACAAGCTTTTTGATAGCCCTGTCCGCGCCAACGGAAGCGAGAAATGGGTCGATTTTGCCTATTCTTTCTGGCATGTGGACTGTGTCCGCAAGGCCGGTATCAAGGCGTTTACAGACCGCTACAAGCGTTTCTGCAAACATCATGGCTACGAGTTTCAGGAAGCCAGGGCAAAAGCCATTCATACGGATTCCAGGGAGCTCATATCAACTTTGCCTAAAGACGTCATCTACAAGGAACTGATCCAGGAAAGCATCCGGCAGTTAAACCTTTTGTCCGAAAATGTGGAGCACATCCGTAAAACGATGAATGAACTGGCCTCTACTCTCCCGGAGTACGATACCGTCATGCACATGTACGGCGTAGGCCCTACTTTCGGTCCTCAGCTCATAGCCGAAATTGGAGATATCTCCAGATTTCAACACCGAGAGGCTCTAACTGCTTATGCCGGCGTAGATCCAGGGAAGAACGACTCCGGACAGAAAGTGCATAATAGCAATCATGCATCAAAATGTGGTCCATCGAGACTTCGCCGTACTCTGTTTCAGATCATGACAACCATGCTGCAGAACGGAGTGAAAGAAGACGATGCTGTCAGCAAGTTTCTCTTTAAAAAGAAGGCTGAGAATAAACCGTATCTTGTATATATGACAGCTGGTGCAAATAAGTTCCTCCGCGTCTACTATGGCAAAGTGAAGGAGTGTCTCCGTAATCAGGAGCAGTCCGAACAGTAAGTTTTACTGCTCTCATATTGTCCATTGCTAGATCGCCTGATACAGACGATCCAGATACTTGTGCCCAAAATCAATCTCTAAACTTTTTCAAATCACCCCTTGACTTTTTATTAGCAGGCTTTCTGATGAGCAATAAACTTATCTTGACAGCTCACAGTTTTGCAGAGATGCAAGGGGGACCGCTCTTTTCCTTCGGTGCTAACGAGAACGCTTGTTTAGTAAGTTACTATTCTCAATATTTACTGGATACGATAAGCAAAAATCGATTGCTGACAAAAGGCCCGCTCATCCCCTGATTGGGAACAAGCGGGCTTTAGAAGTCACCACACTGTGTGTTGCTCTGGAACAGGCAAGCGTTAACGGTGCTTATAGGGCGTTCCGTCGAGCGGTAATCTGTTCTGCCCGACGCCGTCCACCTGACGGTAGGCGTTGCGGATAGCAGGCGCCGCGCCGATCGAGGAGATCTCACCGATGCCCTTGCCGCCATAGGCGACCGGGAGCAGCTCATCCTTCTCCACATAGATCGCGTGGATGTTCGGGATCTGTGTCGCGTGCGGCAATCCTAAGGTGCCGTATTTGACCTTTGGAACGCAGTCCTTCAGGACAAAGTTCTCAGTTAGCGCATAGCCCATCGACATGAGCACACCGCCCTCGATCTGTCCTTGGATTGCGATCGGGTTGATAACTTTACCGGAGTCGTGCGCAGCATAGATATTGGAGACCTTACGGTTCTCGTCGAGCACCGCAAGCGTCGTGGAGTAGGCGTAGCAGATGTGGCTCTTCGGATACTTCTTGTGGGCACCGAGCTTGTCGGTCGGCTCAAAGTACTCATAGGCGAACTGGCAGCCCTCAAGCTTCTTGAGCGCGCCTTCAGGGTCCTTCACGGTCTGAGTGTGACCCGCTTTCAAGGTCTTCGGATCACTGATCGTATACGTGGTGCCGTCCGCAAAGGTCATGTGGATGCCGTCGCCCTTGGCGCTTACCTTGCCCTTCGGCACTTCCTCACCGCGTTCGACCTTCTCCATTGCGTCGCGCAGCAAGAATGCCGCACCACGGACTGCCTCGCCAGTGATAACGGTCTGCCGGGATCCGGAGGTGGTACCAGAGTCCGGAGCGGCTTCAGTGGAGCACTCACCGTTGCGGATCGCCTCACGCGGAAGGCCGGTCGCCTCAGAGAGATCCTGCATAAAGATCGTATTGCAGCCCTGGCCGATATCGGAGGTGGCAGAGTAGATGACGGCCTTGCCGTTCTCCACGTGGATGTTCGCACGGCCTGCATCCGGAAGTCCGACGCCGACGCCGGAGTTCTTCATTGCGCAGGCGAGGCCCGCATGGTCTTTGTTCTTCTCGTATTCATCTCTGATTGCGAGCAGGGTCTCCTTGAGCGCGGTGGAACGGTCAGCGATCTGGCCGTTCGGGAGGACAGCGCCCGGCTCAATTGCGTTGTTATAGCGGATCTTCCAGCGGTCAATACCGGCTTTATCCGCCAGCTCGTCGATCAGAGATTCCAGCGCAAACTCAGTCTGGCATACGCCGAAGCCACGGAAGGCACCCGCAGGCGGGTTGTTTGTGTAGTAGCCATAGCCACGGATATCGGTGTTTTGGTACTTGTATGGACCAACCGAGTGGGTGCAGGCACGCTCGAGGACCGGGCCACACAGACTCGCATAGGCGCCCGTATCAAAGTGGATGTCTGCATCGAGGCCGGTGAAGAGGCCCGCCTTATCGCAGCCGAGCGTATAGGTGCAGCGCATCGCATGGCGCTTCGGGTGGAAGTTGATGGACTCCTGACGGGTCAGTTTCACCTTCACCGTACGATTGAAGTGGAAGGCTGCCAAGGCCGCGAGGTGCTGGACGGAGACGTCCTCCTTGCCGCCGTAGCCACCGCCGACGAGCATCGTCTGAACGACGACACGCTCCGGGGTCTTGTCCCACCCGAACATGTGGGCGACCTCTTGGCGGGTATCGTAGGCACCCTGGTCGGTGGAGAGGATCTTGACACCGTTCTTGTACGGGAAAGCGACTGCGCACTCCGGCTCGAGGAAAGCGTGCTCGGTGAATGGGGTCTCAAAGGTCCCGGTCACGGTGTAGGCGGAGTTCCTCAGCGCCTCCTTCGTGTCACCACGAGTAATGTGGCGCTGCTGGCAGATGTTGTTGTGCAGGACCACATGGTTGCCAAAAGCGTTGAAGCTTGTGTGGATCAATGGGGCATCCGGCTTTGCCGCCTCATCGATGTTGCGGACCGGCTCAAGCTCTTCGTACTCGACGTCGATGAGCTTCTTGGCCCGCTCCAGGATCTCCGGAGTCTCAGCGACGACCATGCACAGCGCATCGCCCATCGAGCGGGTGATGTCGCCTTCAGCGATAAAGACATCCCAGTCGCGGATCAGGTGGCCCACCTGGTTTACTGGCACATCCTCAGCCCTAAGGATGCCGACTACACCCGACAGCGCTTCCGCCTTAGTGGTGTCAATCTTTAAGACCTTGGCGCGCGGATACTTCGTGCGCACGCAGGAGCCGTATGCCATGTCCGGATAATCCTTCACGGTGATATCGTCGGGGAACTTGCCGTAGCCCAAGACCTTCTCACGGACATCGTTTCTGAAGGCCGGGACACCGACACCGTACTTGTCACCCTTTTCGAGCTCGTAGTCGAGCTTTTCCTCACCGCGCAGGACCTTACCTGCAAGGTCGATACCCTCGATGATCTTCTTGTAGCCGGTGCAACGGCAGATATTACCGTTGATGGCTTTCTTGATGTCCTGCTCGGTCGGGTTCGGATTCTTTCTCAGCAGCGCCACACCGCTCATCACCATGCCCGGCGTGCAGAAGCCACACTGAACGGCACCGCGGGCACCGAAGGCATAGACGAAGGCTTCCTTCTCTTCATGGGTCAGACCCTCGACGGTGGTGATCTCTTTACCATTGGCGCGCTTCGTGTTCAGCACGCAGCTCTTCATGGCTTTGCCATCCACGAGCACGGTGCACGCGCCGCAGGCGCCCTCAGAGCAGCCATCCTTTACGGAGAGGAGGCCCAGATCATCGCGCAGATAGCGCAGCATCGACTTTTGCTCTGTGGTCGTATGCTCGGCGCCGTTTACCACAAAACGGTACTCATCTGCCATAGTCACACCTCTTTCAGCGGTAGATCAGCGCGCTCCACACCAATCTACCTCAGTTAAAAGAACCAAAGAAAAAGTTAAGGGAACATTGGGTTCGCCTGACCAGCGCTTAGCGCTCAAGCAGATAGCCGTAGGAATCACGGACAGTCTGGATCATCTTGCGCACGTTCTCAGGAAGGCCACAGCTCTCGTCGTCGATGTTGTAGACAACGGCCTTTCCACCGAAGCGGACGAGCATGCCATCCTCGGTCTTCAGGAAGCCCTCGTTGTCGGAGTCATCAAAGTCCTCACGGCTCCAGAACAGGGTGAGCTTGTCCTTGTACGGACGGCCCGCATAAGGGCAGAACACGGCGCAGTTGCCGCACTCGTTGCACATGCCATCCATATGGATGATCTGGCGCTCGCGCATACCCGGGATGCGGACAGCGACGTTAGCGCGGTTCGGGCAGACCTCAACGCAGGTCTCGCAGACGGTCGGGCAGCCCAAGCAGCGCGGTCCCTCTGCCATCGTGCACTTGTCAAACAGGTGTCCACGGGAGGCAAGTGGCTCGTCGTAGTTAGGATTGATGTTCTTCGCAGCCTGTCCGTCGAAGGTGGCGCCGGAGAGTACGTGTGCGACGGTCTGGGCGTCAGCCTCAACCTTCACAATCACGGACGGTCCACGGCGGGCATCGCCGATTGCGTAGACATGGTCACGGGAAGTCTTGAGGTTCTCATCGACCACCGGGCGACCCTTACGGTCGACCTCGATGTTGGAAGCAGTGAAGACATCCTGTTCGACGCGCTCGCCGATTGCGGAGATGATCGCGGTTGCCGGAACATCTTGGGTCTTGCCGGTCGGAACCGGGCGACGACGTCCGGACTCATCAGGCTCACCGAGCTCCATAACCTCACAGGTGAGGATGCCGGCCTTCTGGGATTTCGGAGCGAGTAGCTCGAGGAACTCGACGCCTTCGTCGATGGCCTCCTGCAACTCTTCCTCATCTGCCGGCATATAGCGGCGGTTACGACGGTAGACCAGACGGACATTCTTGACGCCAAAGACGCGCTTTGCAGCGCGGGCGACATCCATTGCGGTGTTACCGCCGCCAACCACGACGACGTCAGTGCCAAGCTCGACGGAGGACGGATCCGCTCTGAAGGCCTCCAGGAATTCAAGGGCATCCAGGAGCTTGGCGGAGCCATCGGTCTGATCCTCAGAGAGGACGCCCCTGCCCTTAGCCCAGGCGCCCACGGCGATTACGACATCGGTGTAACCCTGGTCGAGCAGCTCATCTGCGCTCTTGATGTTCTTGCCAGTCTCGAAGCGGGCACCGTAGGCACGGCAGAGCTCCACATCGTGGGCGATTGCGCCGTCGCTGATACGGAAGCCAGGGATTACACGGCGTGGAACGCCACCTAGGACCATAGCGCGCTCGAAGACGGTGACGGAGACGCTGACACGGGAGAGGAAGGAAGCGACGGCCAAGCCAGCCGGGCCGCCACCGATTACGGCGACGTTTTTGCCCTCCTGCTCACCGCGCGGTGCGAGTTCCTTGATTACGGTGTCAAATCCCTTCTGAGCAGCCAGAAGTTTGTAGTCACGGATATGGACAAACTCTTCGTAATAGTTGCGCATGCAGACGTTGCAGCAGCCATGCGGGCACAGCGTACCGGTCATGAACGGCAGCGCGTTGCTCTCGAGGATGATGTGCAGCGCTTCCGCGTAGTCTCCCCTATTGCAAGCCATCAGATACCCCGGGATATCCTGATGGATCGGGCACTGCTCGCGGCACGGCGCTATGAAGCAGTCAAGCAGCGGGAGCGGCTTGTCGATGTGGCGCTCCGGGAGCAATTTGATTGAATGCCGCAACTGCGGAGTGTATGGGATCTGGTCAACCAGTTTGTCGAGGGCTTTCACGTCGACGCCACCGAATGGCTTGTCGTCGACGTCCTCGAGGATCTTGGCAATCTGTTGCTGTCTGCCATATCCGCCCGGCTTCAGCAAGTTTGTTGTCATCGTCACTGGCCAGATGCCAGCATCGATGAGACCGTAAATGTTGGTGGCATCCGCGCCACCGCAGTAGGAGATGCGCAGCTTTCCGCCAAACTCGTTTGAGAGCATATCTGCCAGGGTCAGGGACAACGGATAGAGCGCGCAGCCGGACATGTACATCTCTTCGCTCGGGAGCTCTCTGCGCGTCACATCGACTGGGAAGGTGTTGGTCAGCTTGACACCGAAGTCGAGGCCCTGCTCGTCGGCGAGCTTCTGCAGGCGCTTGAACATCGGGATTGCATCCTTCCACTGCAGGTCCTCGTCGAAGTGATGCGAATCGAAGATGATGTAGTCAAAGCCGAGCGAGTCGAGGAGCTTGCGGGCCTTCTCGTAGCCTACAAGCGTCGGGTTGCACTTGATAAAGGTGTTAAGGTGCTTATTCTCGATCAAGTGTGTGGCGATACGCTCGATCTCCTCAGGCGGGCAGCCGTGCAGGGTGGATTCAGTGATGGAGTCTGAGACGTGCGGCGTGATGGACTCGGCGAAGGCCTTATCGACGTGCTTGAAACGGCCGAGGTTATCCTCAAGCCACTCGATCGCGCCCTTGAAGGCCTCGGTGTTGGAGGCATCCATCAGGTTGTCGATGAAGCTGTCAACCTTGGGAGTCTTAATTCCCTTCAGGTCATAGCCCACGGACATATTGAAGACGAAGCCGTCCGGATCGCCAAAACCGAATTCCTTGGCCAGTACCTTGCAGGCGACCCAAGCTTTGATGTACTCATCCTGCGCCTCAATCACGGTGAGCTCGGTGGACCACTCACAGTTGTAGCCCTCATCGTTTGCCAGAATGCAGGGCTTGTTCACGCACTTGGAAAGCTCACGGCCATCCATCTGTTGGACCGTCTTGAGCTCGAAGAAGCGTGACCCGGTCACATAGGCCGCGATAAGGTTCTGTGCCAGCTGGGTGTTCGGTCCAGCGGCGGCGCCGAACGGGGCCTCAATCTTCTCCTTGAAGATCGGGCGGGCTCCGCCCTTGTGGAAGACGAGCTTGTCCTCACCGAAGATGGTACCCTGGTTCTCATACTCGTTCAGGATCCAGTCCATCAGGTGTGCAAATGAGATTGGGCGCATAATATCGCTCATGGTTGTTCCTCTCCAGATGTACCTCCCGCGGGAACACGCATGCATATGGCGCCGCGGGCAGTCCATACGCGCTGAACAGAAGGCCCCTCTCATGTCCTTCTCAAATCTCTGCTCAGCCTCAGTTGTAGTACTTACTTAGTACTGACGTCCATTCAGGTCGCCCCAAAGACGCTTTGCCTGCTCATTGCAGAAGGCGTTGATCTTCTCCTCGTCGAAAGCGACAAACTTGCGGTCCTTGTAGAGGACCTTGCCGTTCACGATCGTGGTACGGCACTGTCTGCCCTCCAGGCCGAAGAGGATGTGACCGTTGATGTTCTCTTCAGAGAGCGGGGTGAAGGTGTTGTAATCGAAGATTGCGAGGTCCGCGCCTGCGCCTTCACGCAGGACGCCCAAGTCGCGCTTGAAGTACTTGCTTGCCATCGCCGGATTGTTCTTGAACAGCATCGTCATGTCCTCATCCCAACCCACGTTCGGCCTGCCGCTCTCGAGGCGCTGCACGCAGATGAAGGCCTTGAGGGAGTCGAGCATATCGTGGGTGTAGGCATCAGTACCCATGCACACCGGGATGCCACGGCGGAAGAACTCGAGCACCGGAGCGGTACCCACGGCGTTGTTCATGTTGGACTCGGGGTTGTTCACAAGCCAGGTGCCGGTTTCCTTGATCAGGTCGAGCTCAGTCGGGGTCACATGGATGCAGTGGCCGAGCATCGTGTCCGGCCCCAGAAGTCCATGGTTGTAGAGGCGCTCCACCGGGCGGATGCCGTAGTGGTTCTCCATCGAATCCTCGACGTCGTTTAAGCCCTCGGAGACATGGATGTGGAAGCCAGTCAGACCGTCGTTGGCCTCACGCATCTTGTCCATTGTCTCATCAGAGAGCGTGAATGTGGCGTGTCCGCCGAACATTGCGACGATCATGCCGGAATCCTGCTTGGCTGCCCAACGCGCAAAATCTGCGTTCTCAGCGATTGCCTGGTCGCACTTCTCCTGGCCGTCGCGCTCGGAGACTTCATAGCAGAGGCATGCACGGATGCCGAGCTCCTGGCAGGCATCCTTGATTGTGAACAGGGATCCCGGGATCTCAGCGTAGCTTGCATGGTGGTCGAAGATCGCCGTCACGCCGTTGCGCAGGGACTCCATGATCGTGACATAGGCGCTCGCCTTGGTCTCATCCATGTAGAGATGCCGGTCGATCGCCCACCACTGCTGCTCCAGGTTCTCCAGGAAGTTCGTGGGGTTGCAGCCCTTGATTGCGAGGCCGCGGGCTAATCCGGAATAGATGTGGGTATGGCAGTTAATCAGGCCAGGCATAATGATACCGCCCTGGGCATCCAGACGTTCCGCCTTCGGATAGATCCGCTCCAACTCTTCACGGGGGCCGACCGCAGCGATCGTGCCGCCATCAATTGCGACCGCTCCATCCTGAATAAAAGGCATTGCATCGTCGCGGGTGATAACTCTACCGTTTGTTACCAGCAGCATAGTTTTCCTCTCCCAGATTCAAAGTGTCGCAGCTCAGCTATGATGATTCCCGTTACGGGCGCAGCCCTCTCCGACCGTGCCGGCCGAACGTTTTGAGTGAGAGTCCGACAAGCTCACTGTTTATCACTGTGCCCAAGCTGACAACTTGCTTAAGCAGACTTACCGTTATTGTACCTAACTTTTTTTCAGGTATGTTTGTCTTTACTATCCCATATCCCTTCCCGGATCAAGGCCTCGCTTAGCCCATCGGACAGATTCTGGGTGTGAATGGTTATGAAGCATGGAAGAAGTGAAGGGGGTTTCAAATCACGTTATATAAGTGAAACTACAACGTAGAGATACCTGAGCTTCTCAACCATCATGCCCCGTTGTATCCATCGACAGGTTCCAGTCACACTGCAACTTGTGGTCTTCAAACTTTTTGTTATTAATACAGATGAAAATTTGTTTGATATCGCAGATTTTCGCAGCATAATTGAATAGCATATAGTTTGAACTATGGTATATGAGCATCCAGGAGTTCCCAAACATGCATGAAGATCAATTAGACTTCCTCAAGCGTCTCGCGGAGGGTATCGCTGTACAGTTTGGTAAGAACTGTGAGGTCGCTGTGCACGACCTCACAACCAAGGACTTAAACCATACGATCGTGGCAATCGAAAACGGCCACATCTCTGGCCGCTCTATCGGCGACGGGCCATCCAATGTCGTAATCAAAGCCCTCGACACCGACCCAAAAAAGCTGCATGACAAATTGGCATATCTGACACGCACCGAAGACGGGAAGATCCTGAAGTCGACGACGATCTTTCTGCGTGACCAAAAAGGCATCCCCTATGCGATCTTCGCGATCAACTACGATATCACCCTGTTTTTGACCATGACGGAAGAGCTGAAGGACTTCACTGAAGTGAAGGGCAACAACAAGTCCAATCCCGAGATCATCCCGCGCAATGTAAACGATCTACTCGATGAGCTCATCGACGAGAGCGTCCGCCTCGTCGGCAAGCCGGTGCTGCTCATGACAAAAGAGGACAAGGTCCGCGCGATCGGCTTCCTGAATGACGCCGGTGCCTTCCTGATCACCAAGTCCGGCCCCAAGGTCTGCAACTACTTCGGGATCTCCAAATACACACTCTACAGCTACATGGATGAAGCAAAACACGCGAACAATCCCAAGCCAGACAAAGCAAACTGACGAACAATATTCGATACAATACTGTGCCTTTATCCTGCGGGATGAAGGTACTTTTTATATCATGGATCTCAATCAGGCTGCTGTTCATCGAAGACACAGACACACCGAGCAAACCGAGAGAAGGTAGCGAAGCAAGGTACAGGATAAGCATGGACGATGTCGATCTCATAGTGGGCCTCGACAGATAGAGTATGAACATCACCGAAATAGCGCAGATAACCGGACACGATCGAAAGACATTTTTCAAGTATCCGAATGAGATGAACTTCTCACCTAAGTTTCCACCACCAAGAAGAGCCACCAAATTCGACCCTCCTACAAGCCAGGGATCGATGAGTTCCTGAAACATGACTTACAAGAATTTGGAGAGCGACATAACCCGATACGTGAGATCTACGAGCAGGTCCATAAGTCAGGCTATACCGACGGCGCCTACACAGTCGACAACTGCAATACTGCCATCCATCGGTAAAACAGGCTCTTCGCTACTTATGGTAGGTAGCACTCCTGCATCCCCTTGAGCACGTGGCACCCGGACAGCCAAGATTTTGGTGACGGAAGGCTTCGATCCTAAGGTAGGATATGGATGCTTAAGGCAGGTATGCTGGCAAGGCTCTTTAAGAGGTCCTATGGGGCTTAGGGTCGAATGGAGCTCTTCGGCATCTGGTTTAAGGAGCGCAGATGAGTGCAGGGCATCCTCCCTGTGAGGGTGGTACACGTCAGGGCCAGGCAGTGGTGAGCCCTGTCTGCCACAGGCAAAGCCACTGGCACCGTCGATATTCCTGTTTGGAGATACCGTCACTTTTCCACCAGAGAGTTTCTGCGCACCCAACATCCTGCCGTTATCTACGGCATATACGCGGGAATGCTTGGCAATATCCTCATCCGATCCGAGGATGGCCTTGCTTACGAGGCCGATGTTATGGATGATATAGGATTCCTTCTTGAAGGCCGTGGTCGAGAGCACAAGCTCCACCGGGTGGATGCCTTCGTCTACCACCTCTGCACAGCGATAGCTGTTCCGCAGGATGACAGGGGAAGCAGCAGCTATAACGAAGTCACAGGGGATATCCGAGGGATCATAGGCGAGGAGAATATCGATAGCCCCTCAGCTATCTCCATTGGCTTCAATGATCCTACCATCTCTTTGTGGCACATAGTCACAGGCATTGGCAGCTGTCTGGAAGATAGCTGTCTTGCCATTTATCTCAAGATGAAGCAAGTAGCTATGAGCAGAGGTGTATTCGCTGTATCTCTTAACCGAGAGGACATCGAAAAATGCGGTGAAGTCATATTTGCTGCTCGAAGCCAGATGCCATCCATCTCGCTCCTTGTCCATCCGCCCCCCAGCACGTACATAAAGCTGCAAAGCCGCGAAAAACGCACAGGATTCCTCTAGAAGAAAGTTGGCAAGCTCGATCTTCATGCAGCTCCTCAGTCAGAAATCTTTACCTTCTTCTACTTTCTTCCATCGGACAATTCCATCTTTGGATGCAAGCTCTCTCATATTATTGGCGCTACGAACTTAAAGTCGCCACAATAATTGATGCCCCTGAAATCCCATCCACATATTGCCTACGTTGATGATTGCTGTCTGCATATGCATGGCGCTTCAGAACCATTGTTCCAATCCTGAAGCAGATATCGCTACTGTCTCGTGCAGACGGCCCATGCATACAAAACGCTGGATACAATTCCAAGCGACCCAGAGAAAAGAATGTGCCTGAAGAATGTACGTCCTTTGTGGGTTTGTCGGTTCTCGGTATACTTGTATCCGTTATTAACGAGGCAGGAACACTGCTCACCGCTGCTGTTCCCCGTTGCTTGTCAGAGGTACCAATGAAAGACTTCAAGATAGCCAACATTCTGCTCGATGAGTCGCGGCAATTTTATACGACGCCGCTTCTCTACTATCGCTCTGCAAGGGCCATTTTCCCGTCCGATAAGGAAGATAGTGCCTGGAGGCTTGTAGGCCCCGGTTCATTCGACTTCACGACCTTCTTCAATGCGCTCTCCATCAACAAATGGAGGGAATATACAGTCGCCGAGGGCTTCAGACTGCATCTCGAGCTTCGTGGCGCTGCCTGCACCGTCACGCAGACCCGCACTGATCCATTAGACTATTACCCCCACAAGCTTCCCGATACAACAAAGGCAATCGAGGCTTCGCAGGAGTGGCAGGTCATCGTGATGCCACTTGTCCTTCATGACACTGATGTTATGGATTCTTTCGTGATCGATGCGGCGGGAGAGATCGAACTCAGGAATTCCTACTACAGCGCCCAGATTCCCGATAACGGCGTACGTCCCATTGAGCTTGCCCTGTCGACCACGACCTTCAAGAAGGAAGACTTCATCACCCACAACATCGAGCTTGTCCGCACGAAGATCGTGGAGACCGACGAGCTCATCGCGAAGCATTTCCGTATGTACGTTGTAGACAATGGACGCACCCTGGATGCAGAGAAGCTGAGCTCGAAGAGCATCACCGTCTTCCCGAATGACAATGTGGGCGGATCGGGTGGCTTCACGTTCGGCATGGTCGAAGCCCTCGAGTCAGGAGATGTCACGAACATCCTCCTTATGGACGACGATGTGGAAGTCTCCCCAGAGAGCATCATCCGTACGTTCAACCTGCTGTCCATCACAAACGACAGGTACTCCGAAGCCTTTGTCTCCGGCTCCATGATGAACTACGACGAGCCGGATCAGCATTGGGAAGATACCGGACACATGACGGTACGAGGAAACTATCTTCCCGACAAGCCGCCCATGCGCGTCAGCGCCTTGAACGAAGCCATTGCATGTGAGACGTTCTCCTATGAAAAGGAGATCTTTGCCGATCTCAAGCAGCGCTACGCCGGCTGGTGGTACTGCTGTATTCCTGTCTCCACCATCAAGAAGGTTGGGCTTCCTCTCCCCTTCTTCGTGCGCTTCGACGACGCAGAATATGCGCTCAGGGCCAAACCAAGGTTCATGTCCATGAACGGCATCTGCGTCTGGCACCTCGTCTTCTTCATGCGCTACAGCGCAGCAGTCGAGAGATACCAGGTCACCCGCAATGGCCTCATCGGCCAGTTCACGACCGGTGTCGCGCCGCTCACGAACTTCTTCAAGGAAATCGATCATGAGGTCATGATCGAACTCTGCAAGTTCAACTACGACGACGCGGAACTTGTCCTCGAAGGCCTCGAAGATTTCTTCAAGGGTCCAAAGTTCATTGCACAGAAGGGTATCGGCGAGAAGACCTTCATGGCTGCCAACAAGAAGAAAGAGAAGCTCCTCCCGTTCGACGAGCTCCGTGAACAGGCTCTGAAGGAATGTAAGGTCGATATCTACGGCCTCTCCCCTAACGCTATTACCGACGATATTCCGATGAAGAGGGCCAGCGTCGGTCGTGTCGAGAACATAGCGCTCCGTGCACTCGAGCGGAAATCTCTGAACGGCCAGCTCTGGGGTAACCTCAAGCCGTTCACTGATTCCGTACCTGTCATCCATGGTGTAGGCTGGTCCTATCAGGAAGGCAAGCTCTTCGGTACCGATACGCTCATCGCAATCGACAACTACAACAAGAAGGGCATCATCCGCCACAAGAACGCAGACAGAGCCAAGCAAATCTGGAGCCGCTACCAGAACGACCTCAAGTACTACGGCCAGAACAAGGACAGACTCAAGAAGGAATACCAGAGCTCGAAGGGATATCTGACCTCCATTGACTTCTGGAAGGGTTATCTTGGCCTCGACTAGCGCCAGAACAGGCACAGCATAAGCAAGCGCCTCGGGCTAAATGCATCCGAGGCGCTCTTTTTCTGTTCTATGCTGCAGCTACTACATTCCCTTGTCTTCATTCTCCCTCTCATGAATCGCAAACTCCTATGCCAGCTGCTCCACCTTGTCAGTCAACTTGGACATGTCGCAGGCCATGCTGAACAGCTTCACAAACATGAGGATGATGATCATGCAGAAGACAAAGTTACTCGGCAAGAAAAAACCAGGCAGTTCCTCAGAGAAAGAGGCGATTCCAGAAAAATAGCGAACAGAATCATCAGTACAACACAGACTACAGGCGCATCGGGCAGGCGGCCTGCCGTGGGAAGGAAGCTAAGATGAAGGGGGGTCCTCGCGAAGATGGACACGCCCCAAGCCAGGCACCGTGGCTAGACAGTAAGCTGTAATCTTTTGGTGAACAGGAGGACACCAGCAGCTAGTGGCAAGTATCCTTTGCTCAGATGCCCACCCAACACCACCTGTAGACTTAAGCCATGAGATGTCAGTGAGTGCAAGTAAGGCAGAAGAAGGCAAAGTCCAAGTTGAATTCGAAGCTTCCCAGACAGTATATAGATGAGTAGCGCTTAAAGGTTACCAGTGCTGCGGCAAGGCCCGGCAGGTAGACCTAAAGAGAAACATCAGGGCGTGTACCAAAGAGCTTTAGGGAAACGATGATTAATGCCCCATGCACCGCAATAAGGCTCCAAGACGGATCAAGCGACGCTGAGAGCCGGGAGGTGCAGCCTGCCGGCAAAAGATGCACATGGGTAAGGTTTGCAAGGG
>ERZ773013.426-NODE-426-length-26628-cov-5.589508_pt1 | contig 26628 bp, 26 predicted proteins | sample MGYA00511670_ERZ773013 | MGnify/ENA primary metagenome ERZ773013 (study PRJEB29015, sample SAMEA2738120) | human oral metagenome | biome: human oral; feature: human-associated habitat; material: saliva | place: China | collected 2257 ... | reverse complement strand
GAACGTGAATTTCCTTATAAGAAAAATACTAAACGCTTTTGCGCTTTTTTGAGCCTCCAAAAACACCTCTTTTTTGCCTCTAATTTTTGACCCTAAAAAACGATCTGATTTGACCCCTAAATTTCGACCCATCCAAACCGCGCGCAAACGCACTTTTTGGTCTCCGAGGTCAACCGCGCACAAATGAACTTTTTCGGGGTCAAAAAATTAGGTGTTTTTTAAGTCACTAAATTGCGGCTCACATAAACGCGATATAACGCACTCAAATCAGGTAGCCTATACCAATGGTCGGAAAAGATATTTGAAGCGCATAGGGAGCGATTATGCAACGATTAGGCTATGTTAGTAGTCATCCATAGTATCCAACTTTCAGAAACGGTATGAATTTTTTTGGGGAATCCACCAAAAATCATAAAAATCCATCCAAAAACTTAGATCCGGATGGATGGTAACGATGTAGAATAGGCCTATAAGCTTCATAATCGCGTCCTACTGCGCTCAAATATAAAAATGGACCTTCTGTATAGGTCGCTCCGAGATCGCGCGTCCTGGCGCGATTATGAGCTTCATAAGGTTTTTCAACCCAAGCCGGATGTTTTTGGATACCACCTGCGGTGGCAGTCACATGAATGTGGATTCTACCGGACTCATTTTGACCTCCCGATCTTAATAACTTCCATCTATCACCTATTAATAGATTTTATCTATCACGTGAATGGTGATTTTAGGATCACTCTATTGCTCATTTTTCGGGGCTCAAAAAAACCCAAAAAGCGTTTAGTATTTTTCTTATAAGGAAATTCACGTTCAGAAAAAATCGCTCAAACCGTTAGTCCCAGTGCTTCTACGCGCTGTTTGGACTCAAAAAACGGTTTTAGTGCGTTTGTGCGCGGTCGGAAACCGCGATTTTTAGGCCATTTTTGAGCACTGATCTGATTCATTTTATTTATCACCTATTGATAGATTTTATCAATATCATTTTTAAGGTATCCCAGCATACTGCTCCACCCCACGTACCCAAAAATGCTCCAAAACCATTTCCACCACTAATTGGTCTTTTTAGCAACTCGACTAGCCATTATCGCTATTTATACGTAATCCTCTATTTTAGCAACCCGACTAGCCATTATCGCTACTTATATAACTACAGATTTTAGCAACCCGACTAGCCATTATCGCCATTTATAAAGTCTCGACCATTTACGAGCTATTCTTAAAATATATGGAGAAATACTCGCGTGGAGAATACAATAACACCTAATAACCTCTGTTTCATTGAAAGGATACTTACTACCGGAGCCATCCAGCCCGGGGTAGTGGTCATTTCTGGGGTGGAGAGCCTTTATAGCTGGTCTATGGACGGAGTTTGTTGGACCGGTTGGGTCACCCTCGGTGAATACAAGAGTTGGGTAAACTCCATAGAAGGGGACTACTTCCTCCGACTAAAATTCCGTGGTATGGTTAATGAAGTGCTATACTGTGGCAGGCCTTATGAGGACTATACCCTCTCCATAGCCCCGATGAATTTCACCGGAGACGTCTGCTCCAACCCCAACCTATTCTCCCCATACTCGAATATGGAATGTGCGATCCTCCTCCAACAGCAACTCGCCGATCAGGTGGTGTGTATGTTCGGAATCCCTATCTACTATTTTCAGGTGGACCCCAATATAGAGTCCCTCGACTATACCTTCAAGGAGTACCACCTCCATCAGGTCAAACAGGTAAAGGAGCTGAAGCTGATGTTAGAAGATGGCTCCCTCCCCTCCAGTAATCCCAAGCTGACCGATCTGGACTTTGATTGGGAACAGGACTGGTCGGTGGAGATATCCAAGACCCAGTTTGCCACGGCCTTCGGGGACACTACCGTCCCTAAGTACCAAGATTTTATCTACGTACCGATGATGAAGCGTATGTGGAAGGTCAACTCCGCCTACGACGAGAAATCTGGAGGGCTCATGTGGAGGGCCACGACGTGGAAACTGACCCTGGTGAAGTACACCGATAACAAGAGCGTGGATACGAAGAATTTCGACCACATCATCGACAACTTCATCGAACATAAGTACGAGGAGGAGATTGCTCCTCTGGAACAAAAAGAACAACTAAGGCAGTCGGCCTACGACCAGATCACTCAGACCCAGTACGTCGATTCCCTGTACAACATTTATAAAGAAGATCAATTGAGACACAGTTATACCCGAGACCTCGTCATTATCCAAGACAAGACCCTTTGTCATAGGCATAACGTGACGAGTCGTCATATGTACAAGTTTAAGGATGGAGGTACGGTCAACTACCTCCGAAAGTATTGTGGAGATTCCGGATTTATTTCCTTTATTCTGGAGACCGGAGGGGAGACTAAGGAGACTTCCCTCCTCCAGATAGGTCCTATCCATTTTGAGCTGGCAGATAATTTTCTGTTTGGCGTAGAAGACCTCTCCACCAACCTCCAACCGTTCTCTACCTATCTGGTCGTATACCGATGGGACAAGAGTACCCATACTAAGGAGTTGGGAGTATATCGTCATCACCACCGTACGGATATGCCGGTATACCTCGTCAAGCCGGAGAGCTATTTCTTCGACCTCGACCATCCGGTAATAGAGAAGGTAGGACATTACAACCAGGACTACGAGGTCTGCGACCCCCAGCCCTGTTCCCTCCACGGATTTCCCTGTTTCCTCACTAACATCAAGTACTACAACAGGACCCTACCTAAGGAGGAGGTCCTCCGAGAAGCAGTGAGGTACACTACCGACCACGAAGCCTGTGTCTTCAATGACCTCGCCCGTCCTATCCACCTATCCACCCAATATGCAGTGAAGTAATGGCTTACAAGACTAATATATACAAGACCCCGTTGATCGATTCCACCCCGTCGATCACCCATCCCCTGAGACCTCAGATAGCGGATATGGAGACGATGGAGTCGATGAATACTTATAAGAACTTCGGCGTGTTCCCCACTAACCAAGGTACTATTCCCGTATGGAAGAGGACCGGGGAAGGGGACGAGGCCAAACACGAAGACTTCACCGAAGAGGAATGGACCAGGGATTCTATGAGTCCTTACCGAGCTGGAGCTCCGGGCGTCCGATCACTCTTCAATAAGTCCGCTGCCCTCCTCATCGGTAATGCCCAACCCGTGACTACTTACGACGCTCCGGGACAGGCCGACGCCTGGGATAGGAATATCCGCGGGGGTAGTGAATGGCGACTGTCTACTAATGCCCCTCTGATGGATACTCCGGAGGTACGAGCCAAGCTACAGGAGAAAGCTGCCTGTACGGTCAAAGACCTCGTCAAGGCTTCCCGAGCCGGGGTCTTCGGTCGCAGTACCTACTCCTATGCAGATTTCATGTACTGTAAGCATGTGGGTCGCGTTCCTAATAACTACCTCATCACCCTCCGTCGTTATCCTATCCCGGTCAACGATGCGATGATGCCCACGGGAACAGGTAAGAGACGACGACAAAGGAACCGCGATGGTGGTGGTCAGGCCGATACAGCCGCTCCCATAGGTACTATGGTGACCTGGATGGGGGTGTCGGGAAACGAGATGAGTAATATCCTCAAGTACTCCTATACGATGCCTTTTGAAGAGAAGGAGGCCCGCTGGGAGGAAGTGTCTAAGTACGGTGGAGATAACGGTATCCTTAACAGTATCGAGGCAGCTATGAACCCTACCATCAGAAGTAAGTTCAATGATGGTTATGATAACCTCCCCGCTGCTACTAATGCCTCCGGTATCATCGGAGATAAGGTCGGTGGAGTCCTCTCCCACGTCCCCGGTATAGGTAAGCACCTCGGGGGGATGTTCGCCACCTCCGGTGGGGTATACCAAGACCCTTCTACCTTCATCGACTCGAACAAGGTCTACGGTCCTATCGACCGAGTGAAGAGTAACTACCGAAGGAGTGAGGCCGGTCTGACGATGGACTTTAAGTTCACGTTGGTCTTTGAATACGAGCTCAAGGCCTACAACGGTATCAACCCCAAGCAGGCTATGTTAGACCTCTTAGCGACCATCGTCGCCACCACCTATACCAACGGGGCTTTCTGGAAGGGAGGTTATAGGCCTATCGCCGCAGGGCAGAGTAGTGCTTTCCGCAATCTGGAGATTTTTAAACCGTCGAAGAGTAATTTCACCGACTATATGGATGCTTTCTCCAAGGACGTACGTAAGGGCTATGATGCTATCAGCTCTAAGCTCGAAGGGACTAACCCCCTCGATCTGGTGAAGAAAGTAATCAATATCATGGGAGGTATGCTCATCGGTGGTCTTCTCAACCAACTCGGCCGACCGGCTAAGTACCAGATGAACTCCCTCCTGAGTGAGGCTCCGGTAGGACTCTGGCACGTGACTATTGGCAATCCCCACCGACCTATCCTGAGCCTGGGGAATATGATCCTCAAGAACACCACCATTGAACACAGCGGACCTCTGGGTATGGATGACTTCCCCACTCAGCTCAAGGTCACCTGCGAGTTCGACCGAGGTAAGCCAAGGGACGCGTGGGGTATTGAACAGATGTACATGAGGGGTAACGACCGTATCTACCAGTCTATGTCTAAGTACGTGCTGGATATGTACCAGAAGGCTAAGGTGTATAAGACCGGTACCCCTGCCCCCGACTACAAGGACATCCATAGGGAGGCTACTGGCCAGGACCGAGGTATTGGGAAAATTTTCCGAAAGAGCAGTACCTTGTCTCTCCCAAAGATAGACGTCCTTACCCAACCATCTACCGGTCTATCTCGGGCCTCCGTGGAGAGTCTCGCAGCTAAAGCCCTGACCCGAGCCCGTACCGGTCTTCCCAGTACTGCACCGACCTCCCTGGAGTCGGCCTATAGTCCGGAGGAACTCGACCTGATGAAGAAAGGAGATAACACCTTCCTCGAGAACTACTTCGGGGATGTGGATAATGACGCTATCATTATGGCTGCTCGCGAACAGGAAGAGGGTAACTTCAAGATGACCCCTTCGGAGAAAGACGAATCGGCCAAGAGTCAGCAGCGGTTAGAGGCCGCAATAAGTAAGAAAAATGCACAACCAACTCAAAGCGAATCCTAAATCCCGGTACTACCAAGGTAATGTGGACCCTTCCGCCTGTAGAAAATACGTGGGCGAAGGGGTCATTACCTACCGATCCAGCTGGGAGAAGAAATTCATCCAGTGGCTGGAGACCTCTTCCCGCGTGACGAGGTGGAGCTCGGAGAATATCCGTATCCCTTATTGGTACGTAGACGGGAGGGAGCACTCTTACTACCCAGATTTCACTGCTACTATTGACGGGGAAGACTGTGTTATTGAGATCAAACCACGATCCCAGTGCACCCCACCAAAAAAACCAACCCCCTATTCCCTCGACCAGTGGAGAAAAAACAGCGCCAAATGGTCTGCTGCTCTCGAGTGGTGTAAGGAAAGGGGGTTGAAGTTTAAGATTCTTACTGAGGAGAGTATTGGTAAGTTATGACCTTTTGCGTCGCACTTTATAGTCCTTCATAACCCACTCCACCACGGCCTTATACAGACCCTGGAGATCCCATTCGACCCCGTCGTAGACCTGGGAATTGGGGAAGATGAGGTCGAATGACTCCTTATTGGTGGTCGTGACCTTACGCTTAGTCACCGATGTTTCCTTGTAGATCGTGATTTTGGTCTCGGTCTTTCCAGTGTAGAAAGAAAAAGAGTACTCCTCAGGAATTTTCGACGACAGCTCTTCCCACGTGGTCATCTTTCCCACGGGAATACCTCGACGGAACATCCATTCCTGAGCTTTGGTGCTGGATTTTGATGGGGTCTTTCTCATAACGCTAATATATAGGACAATTTGTGTGATATTTTATTATATATGAAAAACGTTTTACATTATGATATCATCAATGCTTAACCAACTCAATTTTAGCTCTATCGTAGGTGGGGGGTCAGCCACTACCCAGCTCGGGGTGGAGCTAATGGAGCGATACCTCGGAGCCCTTCAAAGGAACGGCGAGAGTCATATCCTCGTTAACTCTTTTGTAAAGGAGGCCAGCCGACTCCAGTACGACGCCGGTATCCGCGAGAGCCTGGAGAAAGTAGTTAGCTTCATCAGCGAACAGCCTATTAAGTGGACCCTGGCTACCCAGTGCGAGTCTATCCTCGACGGGGTTACCCGAGATCGACATGCTCGACCTGCAGCAACCAAAGCCTCTGGGCTCCTCGAACTCGCAGAAGGGGAACTGGTAAGTGCTATCCGTGCCGGAGCTCTTAGGGAAGTGATGCACTGTGAGGCTTTCCGTTCTCTGGCTAACCGCGTCCTCGGAGAGATTCAGACCGTAGTCAGGACCGATGAGTACACCATCACCCATCCCCTCTCCTATGTGGAAAAGGTCTACGACGGGGTAGCTATCCGCGTCTGCGGGAGGAATATCTGTCAGGATGACGAATATAACCTCATCCCTAACTACCAGGGTATCAGCGCCTCTTTCCTCCTCCTTAATGAGTTCATCGAGAGTGGGGAAGCTCAGATTGCCGACCATTGTATCACGATCCGATTCAATAACAATATCTTTACCATCTGCGAGGCCGGTAAGGTCCGCTATAACGACGAGGAGATGGGTGTGGAACAGTTCCGTCAGCAGGCCCAAGCCCGACTGATCCTGTCTCCTGCGAACCGAAAAGGAGCTCTGAACCGTATTTTTGAGGCCGTGGCTCTTTTTGCTGAGCACTACGACCGCGTAGTATACCTCGATCATGTGAATATCTTCACCACTCCCACCGGGGTGTCTTTTGCCGTCATCCGTTACGGTGAGCAGCTCTATGCCTTCGGCCTGAGGAGTTTTGCCTTTGAGATCATCGGTAATGCCCTGGAGGTAGTCGAATATATCCAGCGGATGACCCAGGTCGAAGTTGGGGCTGAGTATAAGGATATGCTCCTGGCTGAACCAGAGGTAAAGGAGAATGCGGAACCCTCCAATGACCTCCAAGACCGTATTAAGGCTCTTACGGAGAAGTTCAAGGACCATCCTAAGTACCTCGAGCTTCTGGATGAACTTTCGAAGGGTCTTTAACCATCCTATTAGAAATGTTTATAAGGCAGGCCAGTGGTCTGCCTTATTTTTTATTATTTATACATACAGTAAATAATGGAATCACATAAACTACACCTCTTACCCGGTTACGAGGCCGACCTGACGAGTACCTTAGACGGTTCTCTCAAGCTCTACCCGAGCCGGTGGTTAGCTTTCCGTGGTACGGCTCCGGTGGATATCGCTGCAGTGCTTTCCTCCCTGGAGAGCTCTCCCCGGTATGGTCTGTACGGGACTATCACCAGTCCTTTTAGTGCAGTGGATGTAGCCGACCTCGTCCAGCACACCGATCTGGGTGATCTGGTGGGGGTAGGGGATATCAACCTCGCCCAGACGGAGACCTCCGGAGGGCAGGTATACTCGGAAGTGTTTGTCCAGGTCGATCCGGAGAACCTCCCCAAGCAGTACCTCTATCTCCCGGATAAACCCATCCCTGATAACGAAACGATTATCAACCGACTGATGGGTCAGCAACCCCAGCCTACCAGTAACGGGTGGATGGAGTTTAATACCATCGTTATCCTCTATAACGTCTACCGTAAGGCCGAGAGCGAGACTCTCCAGGATATGATCCTCAAGAGGGACTTCCCTATGGCTATAGTGGAGCTCCCGGAGATGCAAGTACTCAGAACGACGAATAACCTCGGTGGGGTCACCACGTGGTCAACTAAGGTCCTCACCAGGGTCACGTCAAAGAATGCCAAACTACCCACTAACGACGCAGATTACCACACCCTGGGAAGACTACTCACGGAGATGGGTCGCTTGCAGAAGAAGATGGACCAGATAGTCTCCTCCCGGGTCACTGACTACTCTTCTTTCAAAGCCTACCTCGACAAGTTCCGTAATGAACAGTCTATCAACGTACCCTATATCGTGGCCGGGAGGTGGTTCGTCAATGGTAAGGACATCGGCCCCGTAGTGGATGACCTCCGACTGAAAAACCTCGTGGAGAGTTATATAGAAGAACACAAGGAGTCTTTCCGTGGTCCTAAGGGTGATCCCGGTACCGACGGCAAGACCCCAGAGTTCAAGATAAGCGACAACGGGGAGCTCCTCTATAGCTACGGAGATGAATGGAGGTCCGCGGGGATCTTCCGTTCGCAGAGAACGACCTCGGAGACCTTCATCACGGTGAAGAACCTCAGCAAGCCTACGGCCTCAGGGAAACCGGCTAAGCTCATCTTAGATATCGAGGCCTACAAGGAATGGACCCTCAATACCGGAGGAAAAGAGAGGGAAGATATCGGGGAGACGGCTACTATCCGTCTTGGTGATACCACATACACCTTCACCCCTTCCCGACAGCAACGACTGGAGCTGGAGATACCATTCAAGCCAGCGCTCGCTGGTAAGAGCCTCGATGGGACGTTCACCCTCGGGGAGTTCACCCAGGCCATATCGGTCACGTGGAAGAAAGCCGTTCCTACTAAGCGTAAGCCGGTGATCTCCGTTAACAGTCCCTCGGTAAACCCCTTCCTCGTCGGGGAGAGGGGAACCGCCACTTTCTTAGTGACCGCTTATGATGAGGTTACCTATGACTCCGGAGTGACGCAAAACGAACCTATGGAAGGGGATCCTATTACCTATACTACCAACACTGGCTCGGCTACCCTGGACACCTCCGCGGTGACTATCAACACCCCGGTAACCATCGAGATACCTTATACCGCCTCCGGAGGTCAGAAACAACCCGACAAGGTCGTGGGTATATACCGTGCTGCTAACGCGTTAGCAGAGGTCACCCTCCAGTGGATGAAACCAGAGACCGGGGAGATAGTAGTGGAGAACCTCCGAGTAGAGGTAGAGAAGCCTGCCACAGTCACCGCTGGTCAGGACTACCCCGTTACCTTCAAGGTCAGTGGAGCAGCCTTCGACAAATGGGATGATGGATCTCTTACCCCGAAGGAACTTACCGGTAAGGTCGTCATCAACGGGATCAAGTACCCCATCGTAAATGGGAAGGTGACGGTGAATATCCCCTATAATAAATCAGGGGTCACGATACAGCCTACCTTCGAATACTTTGACCGTACGATGGCAGTGGATCCAATAAACCTCCAGTGGGATGCTCCGAAGGTAGTCACCACTACCCCCAAGGTATCTGTCACTATCGACCGAGATACGTTCGAGGCCTCGGAGAACCCCGCGACTATCCGTTTGAAGTATGTCTCCAAAGCCGTAGATACCTACGACAACGGGGAAGAGAAGGAAAGATTCGAACCTACCACCTTTAATATATCGGGTGCGATTACAGACAGCTTTACCTCCATGTCCGAGACCGGCGAGAAGGTGTTTTCCATCCCTCGGGGTGAGAAAATTACCGTTACCTCAGGAGACTACGCCAAGGAGTTTGTACTTACGTGGAAGAACAAGACCGTCACCACGAGTCGCGACGAGTTGAGTCTCAACTACCAGAACGAGTACGTCTTACGTGCTGGGGAGACGAGAATCAACATCCCCTATGTATGTAAGAAGATCACCTCCTATAACGACGGATCGGAGTCGGTCACGCACCTCTCCGGGAAGTCCATCACACTTTCCTCAGAAAAATGGCTACGACCTTATACCCTGGACGAGCAGGAGGGTACGATAGAGGTGGATATTGCACGAACCCTTACCTCCTCTCGTGAGGTAATAATCGGTGGAGATCTGACCGGTAAGTTCAAGGTACGTTGGTTAGACGCTACCGAGGTAAGTCACGAAGACACCGTTCGGATGGAGATAATTTGATAAAAATCAAATGGCAATATTTAAAAGACTATGGGATAAGGTGGCCAGGGTACTGGCCACCATCTTTCCCAAATTATTTAATAAACATCAAGACACAATACTTATTAGTATGGCAGATTATTTAGAACAACCTATTGGTCAACCAGTCAATGTGACGGTCGATGTGGAGGCTTTCCGTCAGTCCCTTATGTCCGACGGGGAGACGAGGAAGACCCACCTCCCTGGGCTGAAGATGAGGGTATCCAAAGGACCGGTTATCTTCAAGGCTTTTGAGATGGACCAGTCCGTGGACCCCTCCGAACATCAGCAGTTCGTAGTACCTATCCCGGCAGACACTGGTGAGCATGAATATAAGGCCGAGTACAAGGTCGGCGAAGGGGACTGGCAGACCGGTCAGACTTTCCGCGTGAGCTGGGAGGAAGACACCGTTACCCGTACCGACGTGGTCTTCAACGTGAAGCAGGAGCATAACACCGGTCTTAACTGGTCCAACGGAGACCAGTCTCATATCGTCATCACCGCCTATACGAAGAAGACCTACAAGAGTGGTAAGACGGCTAATGTACCTCTCGGGGATCAGTCGATAGCAGTCAAAGCCGGTGACAAGACCTTCACGACCTTTACTATGGGCTCGGAGACAGAAAAGCGAGTCTCTTTCGCTGTAAGTACAGAGGACGCAGCCAGGACCAATACCGTGGATCGTGACGTACCCTCCATCGTTTGGGGTGGTACTCTTAATGGGGTAGTGGAATCCGGAGAACAGAGTAAGGCAATCACCCTCTCTTTTGATCCTAATGAGATCACTATCACCCCCCAGGGAGTGGAGAAGGTCATCGCACCGGTATCCCTCCTCCAGAGCAAGCTATTCGTCTCCGGAAACCTCGAACAGGGGTATGGTAATTCCGTCCTCAACGACACGGAGAACCCCAAGGTCAAGGTACTCTCCACGAAAAAGGTCTCTTCCAACATTAGTGATGTCGTATCCAATGACTTCCTCGAGCTACAGAAGTACCGCAAGTGGGGGACTGACTACTACAAGGCCGTGAGAAAAGTCGGTCTCGGAGAAGGGGAATGGACCTATGAGAATGGTTCTTTCCGTAAGGTCGCCAAGGACCAGTACGGTATCATCACCGGTTACTACAACGACGCCGTGGGTACTATTACGGTCGTCCTAAAGAGCTTAGGTCTCGGACAGGCGCTGAATTATAAGGTAAAGTACTGGGGAGCGGTAGATGGTATTGACCTGCTGCCAAATATAGTCAAGACGAAGCTCACCCCTTCTAACACCCACGAGTCTTACCAGTACTTCCTCTTTACCCTTCCAGCCAACCTGATGAAGGTATCGGATAAGACGACCTTTGTCAACTATATGAAGAGGTTCATTGATGTAGACAAGCGACTCCAGATGCAGGATATGATAGGTCTGAAATACACTACTATGAATAGTGATAATTTCGGATATGAGTTCCTCACGGTAAGCAATACAGTCGAGATCGATGAGTTGACTAATATCAACCCCTATGCCTTCTCGGTCTATGACCAACCCCACCGACAGAGCTTCTGGAGTAAGAACAAGGATAGGTTGGTTGGTGTATATGACGGGGAGCACTTCCACAAGAACAATGCGTCGGTATGTTCGATGGTCCACCGGGCTATCCTCTCCGATCACGTTATCGCAGGTAAGATCCTCTCCGATACGGTAGGAGCCGAGTGGGGGGTGACTCAAACGGTGGAACCACGAATTGGTTGGAACTCCCAGCCTTCATCTGAGTTCGCAGGTAAGACCTCCGTCCTCGGGGGACAAGTACCATTCAATATCCCGGTAACTAATTTCCAGTCCGGTAAGATTCGTAATACCGATCTCAAGAGGACGGCTTATGAGTTCATCGGGTTCAAGGGGAGCACGGCTCTGTTGGTCGAATGGGGTCCACAAAACTCCAATGTCGGTAAGGATAACAACGATATCATTTACCGACCTACCACCAATAGCCTTATCCTGCTACAGGGAAACCAGTTAGAAGATGGCAAGACTGATATCGAGGCCTTTGACGGTGCGAATGTGGAGATCATCTCCTATGACCTGTGGATGCAGAAAGTAAGGAAGGAACACTCGAGTTAGCTCCTTTGGAGAACACAAGATTATTAGATTATTAGCAAATTAGCTCCTTCGGAGAGATTATTCTCGCTCCTTCGGAGAGATTATTAAATAAAACCCTATGAATAGCGAATTAGAAAAGTTAATTGAAAAATACCGCATCACGGTAAATGGTCTTGCTGACCTGGAAAGTGACTATGAAAAAGTCATCAAGGAAAGGGGCTTCGTTACCCTTAATGGTCTGTTGGTCTCTGGTGAGGAAAACGCCCCTGCCGGGGAAAGCGCCGCAGCACACAGCCCCTCTGGTGAGGAAAATACCCCTGTAGCAGACCCAGCTCCCGTCGAGCCTACTCCAGTAGTCCCAGCACCTTCGGATGAAACAGCCACTGTCGTGGATCCAGCTCCATCGGAGCCAGCAGTCGAGAACCCCGGAGTTACCCCAGTAACTGATGGTCCTGTGAGTGGTGATACTAATCTTGGTACGGAAGTTGCCTCTGGCGAAAGCGCTGAAAACGCCGTTAACACGGAAACACACAGCCCCTCCGGGGAGGAACGTTCTGAGGAAAATACCGATGCGGAGGAAGAAAGTTCCGATGAACCTGTAGCCGGTGGTAAGCCTAAGAAGAAAAAAAAGTAATGGAACTTACTCTTATCCGACACACCTTCAAGCCCACCTACACCATCGGGAAGCTATATATCGACGGGAAGTATTTCTGTGATACGCTCGAGGATGTGGTAAGGAAAGGACCGAAGGTAATGCATGAGACGGCTATACCGACTGGCTCTTATGAGGTCATCCTCAACGTATCTCCGAGGTTCGGGAAGGTCTTACCCCGACTTCTCAAGGTTCCAGGGTTCGATGGGATCCTCATCCACTCAGGGAACACCTCCAAAGACACCTCCGGTTGTATCCTCGTGGGTCAGAACAAGGAAGTAGGGAAGGTAATCAATTCCCAGGCTACTATGAAAAGACTGATGGAAGTCCTCCAATCACACAAAGGGAAGATTACCATCACGGTAAAATAAAAAAGGGGCGCGAGCCCCTTTTTTTTATCGTTTATTTTGCCAATAGGCAATACGCTCCAGAAGGATATCAGTACCATCTGACCCCGGAGGGATAATGAAATAGCTGAGGTAAGTTTTTTCTGAGCCATATATGGCTACGTCTTCCTCTAAAGCGGATGCTCCATCCACGGGGTCAAACTCCTCCAGTTCATCATTCACAAAAGTCCACGTGATCTGATAAGGACCAATGAATTTTTTAATTTGTCCCATTAAATCTTCGGCATATTTACATTTATATTCGGCATTTTTGGCATAGTCAGCTTAGGCATTTTTTGATCCTGCTGACTCTTGGTCATTGCCGCTTTCTGATCTTCATTAGCTTCCTTCACTACCTGATTGAGTTCATCCAGCCATAGCTCATACTCCCAAAAGGGGAGGCTGTCCAAAGACCCTGGAGGGAGGTGATACTCCTTAGCCAGGACAGCCCCCAATCGCACAAACTGAACTATATCTATCTGGAATAATTTAATCGTTAGGTAGTCGAGGGTACTATGGAAATCTGCTAAAGCATCTCGCCCCTGACGGGGAAATTTAACTTCGTGATCCGAATTTCTTTCCCCCACCAGTGTTGAAGAGAGCCTTGAGACCCGAGGGAAATCGCACCTGACTGATGGCCTCCCCACCACAATGCTCACAGGTCTCTCGGAGGTTCTCCGAGGGGTTGACCGGGAGGTTGACAAGAATATCCTTCATCAGGTTGAACATATCCAGATCCCAGGAGTCGTATTCCTTCTTAATCTTCTTCACCTGAAGGTCGAGCATCTGGACATCCTTCGGAGGTCGAGGGAAACACCACAGGAGGTAGTTAAGGAACTGCTCGTCGATCTTCTTGTTCTGACGACCCTGGATCTGAGCCCACTGGATAATGATTTCATTGGCGCCGAGTTTGGGGTTATACAGACGGATAGGCTCGTGGTCTACCTCATATTCTCGGGGATCAATCTCCCAGCAATTGCCTCTCCAATAATTCTGTATGAGCTCCTCATCAGGAAGGTCAAAGAGCAGGGTCGAAGGACCGAGGGTATAGGTAATGAGATTCCCGCAGTTGGAGCATTCATCTTCGAACTCCACCTTCGATTCCCCCTTGGAGAAGGTAACCTCGCGGACCTTGAGAATGAACCAGAACTGATCCCAGGTATTGATTTCCTTCCACGAGACCGAGCCCAGATTACTTTCAATCTTCACCGAGCTACGGACGATTTCATTCAGGACCTGCAGCACCACCTCGGGTCGTTCTTCGTCAACAGCGGTCCAATTCTTGATGGTCTGTACCGTGGCTGGTTTGACATAGAATACCCAGTCCTCGGGGTAGAAGAGGCTTCTTGTTCCCATCTCTTCACGGTTAATAGGAATCCAACCATCGCTGATGGGTAGCTTGGTGGATGGGTGAGCCAGCTGCTGCGCAGATTCGATAAGTTTTGTACTACGAGAAGCGAACTCAGACAGTCGGCTTTTTTCCACTGAATCCAATTCCCCAGGAGCTCCGATCACTTCCTTGCGGACCTTTCCGAGGGATTTGGGGGACTCATCAATCTGATCCTCCAGTACGTCATAATTTTGTTCTTTCATATATCAAGATATAGTTTTTTGTTTTCTCTCTATATATTATATTCAAGAAGTTGTTCCGGAATGTTACTCTGGGGTGAAAATTTTTGAGGGGATTTCCTCCGAGCTTCATAATCGCGCCCTACTGCGCTCAAATGTGCTTGCCTATACAAATGGTCGGAAAAGATATTTGAGCGCGTCCTGGCGCGATTATGAGCCAAATAGACTATGTCTATGCTATCACTCCCATCATAGATGGGCGTAATCTCATATATTTTGGCTGTTTTTGCTCCTTTCTCGCCATTTTCACGCTCCGGAGGCAGCGCAATCAGACGCGCCTTAAAATGCGAAATACAAGGGGTCTATGTTATTGCCTATCATCTGACTTTAGGAAAATAGATAAAAACCACGGTTTTTGGCTTTTTACGTGATATTTTCACCTCAGATAGTGGGGTAGTCATAAGGATCACAATTTAGTCACCTAAAATTGACCTAAAATATATCTCAAAATCAGTCCATCAAAAAGTTCATTTGTGCGCGGTTGACCTCGGAGACCAAAAAGGACATTTTCATGTAGTTTGAATGGGTCGGAATTTGGGTCTCAAAAAAGGTCATTTTTTAGGGTCATTTTTGGAGCCCAAAATTAGAGGCAAAAAAGAGGTGTTTTTGGAGGCTCAAAAAAGCACAAAAGCGTTTAGTATTTTTCTTATAAGGAAATTTCAGTTCGAAAAATTGAGCTCAAACCGTTAGTCCCAGTGCGTTTGCGCGCTGTTTCGCGCAAAAGTGCTGAAAAAGCATGTTTTTGAGCTCATTTTTTGCGCTGATTTTGGGGTCATTTTGAGGCCATTTTTCATGCTGTTTTTAGGTACTTTTTCGACGCCTATTTTTGACCCAAAAATCGACTCAGTGAGCAGTCCACCTTGCCCCCTAAAAATTGACCTCAAAAACAGCCCAACTACGGGGTCTAAAAAAGTGGGTAAAACTGACCCCAAAATTTCCTACCTATACCCATATTCATCATACCAAAAATTATGGCTACCCTAAGAACTTTATACAAACAATTCGAAGAGTCTGCAAATTTCAACAAGACCTATACGGATGCCATCCTCCGAGCCCGGGTAGCAGAAACTTCTGTTTCTGACGGCACCACAACTTCGTTGAAGCTGACTACCACGGAACTCTACGTGAACGAGGAAGGTAAGGTTAGCAGTTTTTATATTGGGGTAGAAGGCAAGATCAATGGCACTACCCTGGATATTGAGGTTGCATTCAAAACGGTCGAGACGGAGATTCACCACATCTACCAAAAAATTCCCCTGCACCTCCTTAATGATTGTAAGTTAGATCTTGGTGGGGATATTTTCCACACCTATGTGGAGAAGCCATACGTCACCCTCTATTGGGCTCTGGGTAATAAGGTGGACCTAAGTGATTTGGAGGGACTTTAATCATATAAAAATCTTCCGAGCTTCATAATCGCGCCCTACTGCGCTCAAATGTGCTCACCTATATAAATGTATAGGTCAGGGGGAGATCGCGCGTCCTGGCGCGATTATGCGCGAAATAAGCTATGTCTATGAGATTGTGTACCTCCCAGTTTCCCAAAAACACCATAAAACCACACTCATAAGCACAAAAAAAGGGGGGCTTGTTGCCCCCCGTTCTTATATATATCGCTTAATCTCCTCTTCAAGGTTACTGTCAAACCCCAAATCCACATCCCGCAGCCTTGCGTTGATGATGGAGTTGGTCGAAGTAGCTTTGAGGATAGCCTCGTGGAAAGTTAACTTCACCTCGTAGATGGTAATATCTGGCATCGAAGGGATGACTATATCAGTCTTCCTGCCAGGGAGGAATTTGTAAACAATCTCCCCTACCTGACCGTGGATAATGTCCCCACAGGACCAAACACCACCCAGCTTCTCCTGAAGTTCGCTGGCTACCTCTTCCATCGTCCCGAAGATCTCGAAATAGGCCTGCTCTGGTCGAGGAACGTCAGGTACAAACCTCTGGAGGATACCAGTCTCGACCTTCTCCACGGTAACGGGGTAGGAAACGAGGCATACTTCCCCATTCACCTTCTCCTCGCGGAACTCCACTCGGTAGAAATAAAACATCGCGTAGGCATTGGGGAACCCACTCCTCGTGACATTTACCCCACTTACCTCCCCCCTATTGAACAGGGTAAAAGCCTTCTTCTTATCATGTAACCAGCTCCCGGAGATGATGTAGTGGTCGTCTACCCTCGTCATCCGGGTATTGGAAGCTGCTCCCCAGTAGTTATTGTATAACCGGATGATAGGATCCACTGCCGGGGTCTCCGGCACCGTGGTCGTCGCGTGGGGGGACAGACGACGATCCTTCATCAGGTCGGTAAACGTCATACTCATTAGTTATGACCGAATGATTTGTTCAACTTACCTACAAGTTCCCCCCAGTTACCAGCTTCGACATCCTCCTTGTTGTCGTCGAGGAGACCATCAATGGTGAACTTCATTCGCTTCTCGTCGAGGTCATCCCCGAAGACCGCTTCAAACTTCTTCTTGGCGTACTCCCGGAACTCTTCCTCTGAAGTGATGGATGCGCCGTCATCTCCGGAGGAGCTGTGCTCTTCAGAGCTTTCCTCACTCTCCTTGACGGGTTGGGCTCGCCACGCGTCCTGGACCCTACGGAACAGCTCCAGCGTATCCACATCGGAAAGTTCGGAGAAATTGGTCGTGGGGTACATATGTCGGAGGAAATTGAGGATGATATCCCCCTGTTTCTTCAACTCGGCATCCACATCCTCATAACTACCAACGATAAGGTACTGGAGGAGGAGCTGACCGTCCTCGTCAAACTGGTCCATAGCAAAGTCATAGGCACTACGGAATTTCTCCGGATCGTCCCAACGGAGGAGCTCTTCGAGGTAGAGGTAGGTCTCATCCTCACTCTTGCTCTTCACCAAACACTCGAGGATAGTACGCCTATCAGAGCCGTTATTGAGGGCTTCCAGAGCCATACTCTCGTTGTACATAGTAAGGATCTCTCTTAGGATACCTTTGAGACGGGGGTTCTCGGAGAGGAACTTAATGATTTTCTTCTCGATGACCGTGACGGCGGCATTACTGATCCCGTAGCTCTTGGCGATATCCGAAGCCTTCTCCTTGTCAAAGCCATTCACCCCGAGCTTGCGGTAGAAGATATTGGCATCCCTTTCGGAGAATTTGGAGTCGATGGCGAGGAACACATCCTTCCAGAGACCCTCTTCGCCAGACCTACCCGGACCACCGGAGCCTACCTGAGCGAGGATACGGTCGTACATACCCTTGTCGTCGTCACTCTTGGAGAACGAGTCGATGGAGATGCCGTTGAGGTCCTTGGCGTCGAGTTTCTTCACGAGCTGGAGGTAAGTACCGGAGAGGTCGAAACCATTCTTACCCAGTTCGTCCTTGATAGCATAGAGGATCATACCGTAGGCATAGGTACTGAAGGAACCGACCTTCTTGTCCAACCCCTCGAGCTCGACCTGTTTCTTCGTCTTGAAGGTATCAATAGCCTTGGCGAGTCCTTCCATACCGGCGGAGATGAGGTCGTCGTAGTTGAGCTTGGATACCCCGGCGTACTTATTAGCCATAGAGAGGACGATAGGAGTGTACTGCTTCGCGACGTTATTCCTACCCCTATTGGAGGAGAGGTCGATAGTGAGGTCATCGACGCTGATATTACCCAGCTCTACCGCTTCGCGTTCGTCCTTGGTCTGATAGTGGGGGAGGAGACGGATGTTATTACCCAGTTTGGTAAGGGCATTCCAGAGCGTTACCGTGTCCTTGATGTCCATATCCAGTACCGCGGCCACATGCTTCAGCTGACCCTTCTCCGCCGTCCTGACGATCTCCACCTTGGCCCTGGTGTCGATATTGTATTTCACGAGGAGGTCAATAGCTGTCTTTGCCAGAGGGGGAAGCTTCTTACCCACGCGGTTGATATAGCTGGTGATGTCTTTCTTTAGTACCTCAGTAGCGGATTTGTCCGAGGCCTCAAAAATAAGTGATGAAAAATTCTGCATATGCTAAATAAAAATCGATTTCTCTTTATATATAAAATATAAGCATCTGAATAATATGTATTTCCTAATCCAACTGATAATAGCCATTTTCCACCACAGGAAGGTACGGAAAATCTTTAATACCGCTATCCGGGAAGAGAATCTCATCCTCGGACTCTCCACTATCCTCTGTACCCAGATGTACCAGGACTGGATAGGACGGATCTACGGAGTCATCAATCCCGAGATAGAGAACGGGGAGTTCCGTCCCGGTCGTATCCAGGACCATAACGGGGATACCAAACAATGGGTGGATAGGTTTGTGGTGGCGCAGATCAATCTCCTGAGAGACTATATCCGCGAGGTCAACCTCTTTGATCTGGTGACGTACCGGATAAAAGCCCTTAAAGGTAACAATTTCCTCGTGATGCTGGAGCCGGTCACGTGGGTCGTCATCCCCTCCCTAATGAAAAAGTTTCTCGTTGAAGTAACATTCGAAGGGATAATCTTGTATATAATATATAGAATTTTAGCATAAATTATGAAGACAAAGAACTATTCTCGTGAAGAACTCACCGGTATGGAGTTTAAGGAGCTCCAACGTGCTCTGGAAGAAAACCTCAATGAGTACGGCGAGGAGCTGAAGAAGCTCAAGAAGAAGGATCTGGAGAAGGAGGAGGAAAACCTGATCAAGATTCAGGAGGATTTTGATATCGTCATTGGCGAGACGGAGTATGAGCTCCCCGATACCTCGGAGTACCGTGGTTATACCACCTCTCGAAAGGACTTAGCTGCAAAAATCATCTACTTCCTCAACAAGCTCGAGTGTAACTGGCAGACCTCTCTTGGCGTGTATGAAGCCATTACCCTGTGGAAGAACATTGGTAAGACCATCTCCTATGCTACCTACGACTCCACCATCCGTATCCTCGGTTCGATGAGGTTTAAGGGGGAGACCGAACTCCGAGATATCCTCATCATCAACCATTTCCTCACTACGGCAGAACAGGCCTATCTCCGCGATACTATCTATATCCAGTACCTCGCAGGTAAGCATAATGCCGTGATGCAGGCTCTTAATCCTCAGCCAGAAGAGGTAGAAACTATTAACGAATAGAATTTCACACACACAAAAAAAGGGGGGACTGAAAAGTCCTCCCTTTTTTATTTACTTGTCAGTCCACGACCAGGCTCCGACCCTCTGGTCTTCCCACCAGTCAGAGACGAACTTCACATCGGAGAGCTCGGCAGCATCCCCGGAGTCGTAGCTGTATTCCCCGAGGCCTCCCAGAGGACCATTCATCATCACATCCTTGAAGATGACGTCTTGGTAGACATCCCCTACGCGGTTAGCAATACGGATACGGAGCCATTCGGCGCAGTAGTCCCTCTTGAGGGCTCGGCGACCGGTGGTGATATCATGTCCCAGGGCTGCCCAAGCACGGAAGAGGTTATAGATGTAGTTATCCGTGTCATTACGGAGGTTGAGGGTGAAGTCACAAGACAGCTCGGCACGAGTACCGTCGATATTAGGCTTGATATAAGACCTATCCGTACCCATGAACTTCTGCACGCCCGTTTCCGGAGCCTTACCGAGGGCATCGAGACCGGAGATCTTCGTGACGTGTTCGGTGAGGAGGACCTCATCCTTAGCGAAATGTTTCTTCAGTGCCTCAGGTACGGTGAAAATAACCTCAAAGAGGCTGGTGTGGACGGGGTCGAACTTATTCCTCCCCGCCACGGAGTTTTGAATATGTGGTAATGCCATAAAAAAGATCTTTTAATAAGAATCGCTCTTATTTACGGATCAGTTTAGTATGGCTGTCGGGGTACTCTAATTCAAACGAAGGGTGATCCTGCACGACCCACACCAGATTCTGCATCCTTCTCTTGTCTCGACGGTACTGGTCGAGGTATCCATCGGTGAAGATAACGACCAGCTCAGGGACTTGTCTTGCGTACTTAGATTTCTTATCCGCGAGGAGGTCGAAGCAGCATTTGACATCGGTGCCACCACCACCCTTGATCTTCATCTTCCTCATGTCCTTCTCGATCCGGTCTACCTTATCAAATTCCTTGATATCGGCTACTCTCGTATCGAACTGACAGACGACGAGCTTGGTAGGCTTCTTCGCCTGGGCTACCATCAACATCATCGACAAGGCCTTGTTGAGGTCTTCCTGACTCATCGACCCGGAGGTATCGACCCAGGCCATAATATAGTCCACATTGTCGTACTTTTCCTTATCCGAGAGAGCCACGCGGTCCTGACTGACGAGGATGTTATTATGAGCATAACCACGACGCTTGTCTTCGGGACTCACCGAACGACCAACGATATCCTTGAGGATTTTTTTCCATTCGTTCGTACCCTTGACGGAGGTGGCGAGGAGCTTGTCTGCGAGGATGTCATTGCCTGCACCCGTACCCTTGAGTTTCTTGGCTACCTCACGGGCTTTGTTCTCCCATTCCTTCTCCAGAGCCGATTCGTTAGCTCCGACATCATCATAGCCCTCTTCCTTCGCTATCTTCTGTCCTTCCTTGGCGTCTAACATTGACCCTGCGGTGTCAATAGTCCCGTTGAGGTTAGCATCGGTGCCGGAAGAACCTTGACCCTGCTGACCTTGGCTTTGCTGACCCTGGGAGCCACTTGATCCCTGACCACTTTGGCTTTGCTGATTTTGCTGGTTTTGCTGACCCTGTTGGTTCTTATCTCCACCACCACCCTGGGAAGGCATAGAAGGGGGATTGGGCATCTTACTGTAGATGGTCTCAAAAGACACCTTACTCCATTTGGCGTCAATAAATCCCTGGAGCTTCTCAATGGTCGAGGTCTTGAACAGACCCATGTCCACGAGCGTTTGGTTGACCTCGTAGTCGGCAGCGATATTGCCTTTCTGGTTCATCGCGTCGATCTTCTTACCTCGTCGGAGGTGGTTGAGGAGACAGTGCATGAGCTCATGGGCCATCACAAAGACCTTCCCCGTGTGGTCGAGGGAGTCGGTGAACTCCGGATTGACAAAGACCCGGAAACCGTCGGTGGCCTGCGTATCGACCTTATAAGTGTAGACGAACTGTAGGGAGGTGATGAGACCACCGAAATGTGGGGCGATATGTCGAAGGGAGGCCATAGCTCGGTGTTGGTCGTCGAGGAGCTTAGCCATATCGATTTTCTTGCCTGAAGGACCTACCACTACATCATAGTCTTCTAATCGTTTTGCCATATTAGATAATTTTTACGTTATTCATTGGAACGGTACCGGTCACTGGAGAGCCGGGGGTAGCGGAGATAAGAGTACCCATCGGAGTGACTACTATACCTATCTCCTTCACGAAGTTGTAGATAGCCTCGGCCATAGGCTTGTGGGCCACGTCGGCGAACCTCTCAGCAAACTTCATTGCGGCCTCGTCGATCCTTCGGTGGAGGGCTGACTGGATCTCCTTATCTGCCCCGTCGCTCTTACAGGTGATCTGGGCCTCATAAGCGGCTTCGCGAAGGACTTTCTTCAGGTCGAGGGAGAGCTGGCTCTTGGCTACTATCAGGGTCTTGGGCATATTAGTACTCGGTATAGGTTTCCAAATCGAGGTAATGGTCCACTTCGCAGATCGAGGAGATCTCCTCACAGACCTTGCCTAAGATAAACTGCCCCCCGCGGATACGAATGCCATCTCCGTACATCGGTTCGAGGTCACTGAGGATATCGGTCTCCATAATAGGGAGGAAATAACCGGAGGTAGCCTCATGAAGCTGCCCCCCACGGTACATCACCACGGTATCCGTCACGTCGTACTGTTCTATTAGCTTCTCCACACTGCCGAGGAACGCATGTCGGTAATCGCTGTATTCCTTGACAATCTGGAGGTTACTTTTCATTCTCATAGGTGTTATTATATCACTTTTATAAATAATAAAGGGAGGAGGTAATTTTACCCCCTCCCCGAAGGGTCGGGGGGCTCAACGAGACCCCCTCCCTTAGGATTATTTTGGTCGGAAATTAGCCTTGGATGAAAATAATGGCATTCTCAGGGAGGCTGTTAGAACCGTCCTTGGCCGTGTAGTCGGCCTGCGTCATAACAAAGACTCGACCCTTGCCGGACTCTACTCCACCAACGACATCGACCAGTCCCTTGTACTGTTCCTTAGAGAGGTGGCCGTCCTTGGTGAGGTCCACGTTGACCTTGTGGTCGTTGTAATCACTCTCCAGATCCTCTACCTTCGTCTTCAGTTCACCGATCTTCTGGGTTGCGTCGGCAATAGCTGTACGGATGACCGGGGTGATAGAGATGGTATTACCCGTGATCTGGATACCATCGCCAGCGGAATAGACATCGACCAGCTCGGCGAGACTGACCTCGACATTAGAGCCATCCTTGACCGTGAGTACCAACTTCTTCGTGTCGTGGTCGTAGTTGACCGCAGAGAGGAACTGATCCTTGGGGATGTCGATAGTACCTACTACGTCTCCCTTGAACGTGAGCTCGTACTTAGCAGCGAAATTGCCGGGGTCGGAGGCCTTAGTAAGACCGACAGAACCACCGAGGTCCTCACTAAGTCGCTTCCACTTACCCGTGAGAGGGTCATCGGTATGCTCTCCGCGGTAGACGTAGTGGACCTTCGTTTCGTGGTTATAGGCAATGAGACCGTCGTTGAGACCAGCTTCATTGGCCGACTTCATGTCAGCAAGAGTAGTATACTCTTCTCTTTCTACAAACGCCTTCTTACCGAGGTATCGGACGTTGTTGGTAAATCTAATTGGCATAATTATATACTCTTTTATAAATGATAGTACTTATAGGTTGAGATCATAAGGCCACGGCTCGCGGTCATCGACCACGTAGCTCAACTGACTAAAACGGAGGTTATTCACCTCGTTATCGGGTACTTTGGCTCCTTTACCGATCATACGTATATCGGCGTACCTCGCATCGCTATGACCAGTGATGTAGAAGATGGCGTTAACAGCCCATCCATCATCCTCGTAGAGAGGGAGAGTTGACCCCGTCCCTACCCAACCATCAGGGATACCATTAGGTCGGATGATGTCTATGGCATTGGTCTTACGATAGGAGAACCCAGAGGTCTTCTTCCCCTTGTATCCCATGAGACCCCAGTTACTGGGATTACCAATAGATACGAGGACTCGGTCGTTGAGTCGGCGCATCTTCATCACCGACCCAGGGAGGAGGTTGATAGCCCTGGTAACGGTCACCCAACCAGTGTCTCCGGTGACCACTCGCCATTTGTTACCGGTCTTCAGCCATACCCAGGCACCTACCCCGGCTCCGTCGGTGGAGATATACCTCGTCCCGTTGGCCTCCCTACCGGTGATCTTCCCGGAGGTGGTATTATCTCGGTCGGGTCTTCCTGGTCCGACGATCTCTGTTGGCATAGGGCCAACAGCAGCGTCTTCCATAAGGACTTTCCACTTACCGGTCGTAGCGTCCACCGGGTGACTACTGTGGTAGAAATAGTGTCTCTTCGTGCTCTCCACCCAGGCTATTTGTCCATTATAGGGTTTCTTGGCAGACTTGAGATCGGATACCGTCTGCACAAGGAGACTGGAATCCAGCGGGCGATCGTTGGTTCGCTCAAAACTATCTGTTACTGCTATACTCATGATGAAATTATCGTATTGACAAATTGATGACCGACAGCTCCTCGCGGTCCTGGTCGATGATAAGGGTATAGGGAGAACCATCCAAAGTGATATTCTCCGTCTTATATCCCCCTACCAGCTCATGATTATCCAAATAGACCTTCTTACCGGTGAAAAGAGAGGTTGGCACGGCTACGGCCCAATAACCGAAGGATCCGAGTCGGTCCTCTCCGAAAGTGATGAGGGAAAGGTCTTCCATCTCGCCCAATGGGCGGACATCGTCTTTGGTAAGGGGGACAGTACTCTCCTTACTCGCTCCGTAGACCTTGTACTTGGGTTTATTTGGGGTCTCTCCACCAGGGTTACCGGAGTTAACGGGGTTACCAGTATTAGCCCCCCCAGAGTTACCACCGGGGTTTCCGCCGGCAGCCTCCTCAGTTTTTTTGGGCACATACCTTGCCCTATATCTCATGGCCATTTTTAAGCTTATTTAATAAAGTATAGCTTATTTGGTTAAAGATTTACTATCTCATACTCATAATTATGCTCCCGGTAGGTCTTGATCTTCTCCTTTCCCTGGGATAGGATTTTCCCGGTAGGGTAGACATCGATGATATCATATACCTTGAAAATGTCCTTCCCTTGCTTGAGGAGACCACGACCGATGGCTTGGATATTCACTATCTCCGACTTGAAAGACTGGGCGAAGACCGCTTGCTTGACATTCTTGATAGTGACCCCGGTGGAGAGTACGCCATAGCCGGCCACGACCACCATATCCTCCCTACCCGTCATCTCGGAGATGATAGCCTGACGCTTTTTTAAGCTCGTCGATCCGGTGATCTTGTAGGGGGTATTAAGCTGCTCGGCGAGGTAGTTGATGTACTCGATATTATGAGCAAAGACGATGGTATTCCCCTCAAATCCTGCTACCAGCTCCTTGAGATACTCTATTTTCTTACGCGAGAGCATAGCCTGAAGCTGCTCGCACTGGAGGAGTTGCATCTTACTCTTGAGCATCGAGATGAGTACCGGCTCGGGGGTCGTTGGGGTAAGACCCAAAGGCAGTTCCTTCTCGTGGATCATAGTCATCTTACGGTCCTCGGGAGCTCGTAGTACCTTCTTTCCTCCCTCCGTCTTGTAGGTAGATAGGAGGTAGGTAGCACACTCCCGGAAACTGTTCGGATCTCCGGGTAATCTAACCTGCGTGATATAGGGTTTGGCTAAGAAGCCTTCATCGACCAGTTCGTCCGTACGGATCTCCTGGATCTTAGGACCCATCAGGGCTTGGCAAGCTAACCACTCGATAGTATTTTCCTTGGGAAGAGTACCGGTGAACCCAAATTTTAGCTTCAGACTGGTGTACCGACTAAGGATATTCTTGATCGACTTACAGGGGAGCTTGTGACACTCGTCCACCACGACCATATCATGTTCGAAGAAGGTCGGGTCGTACTTCTTACTCTTAGGGTCACAACGGAGAACGATACTTTGGAAAGTACCGATGGTGAGGTCTACGCCAGTAGCTGTTCCATCGGCTACACTAACACTGTCCTTGGAACCACCCCAGAGTTCCTCTCCCTGGAAGAACTCCCCGTACTCTTGGAGGTCCTTGACCCCTTGCTTGACGAGTTGGATAGAAGGGACAATCATCAGGATCTTATTCACCCCCAAACATTCCTTCGCAGCGCGAGCCACTAAGTAGAATATAAGGGTCTTACCAGCTCGGGTAGCGAGCTCGGAGAGGCTTAGTCGGTACTTGAGTATGAGCCAGGCCGCGTCGATCTGATAGTCTCGGGGCTCAATCTGCAGATTCCACGACTGGATCTTTTCTTGGAACTGTTCCTTGGTTAGGGAGAAGTTAGTATAAATGAGTTCGTTACTGGGTCGGTTGCATCGGGAAAAATCTACCACTTCTTTCCAGAGGCCAGCGGCGCAGTAATAAACAGGGCGACCAGCGAGCTGGTCTAAGAACACCTCCGGGCTGGGAGGATAGGGGTAATTTGGTAATAACTGATAGGTCGGGATCTTATTTAGATGTTTTTGAAGTTTGCTAATTTCCCCTTTCTCACCTTCCAAAAAGATGTACCGGTGATCCGTGGGATGAGTTTTGAGTACCATAAATTTTTCTGTTTTTGTTTATTGCCGGATATTGGAGCCTTGGTACTGGGCTCCTAATTATATATTCAAGATAGAGCGTGGAAATGTTACCGGGAGGCAAAAAAAAAGTTTTGGGGGCTCAAAAATGGAGTGAAACACGGCGCTAAAAATAGGTCATTTTTAGGGTCATTTTTAGGGGGGTGAGTTGAGCTATTTTTGGGGTCATTTTTTAGGGGGTAAGGTGGACTGCTGACAGGGTCGATTTTTGGGTCAAAAATAGAGGTACTTTTTCATGTCAAAAACAGGCTGTTTTTGGGCTCAAAAATGCAGTGAAAATCAGCGCAAAAAATCAGGCCAAAAATGCGCAAAAATGCGCAAAATGGCCAAAACAG
>ERZ773013.424-NODE-424-length-26662-cov-7.016236_pt1 | contig 26662 bp, 21 predicted proteins | sample MGYA00511670_ERZ773013 | MGnify/ENA primary metagenome ERZ773013 (study PRJEB29015, sample SAMEA2738120) | human oral metagenome | biome: human oral; feature: human-associated habitat; material: saliva | place: China | collected 2257 ... | reverse complement strand
ATCTACCAGTGCAATCCAGCTATCCCACACAACGATTGTATCCATCCGCTCCAGGAATGCCTCTCGCCGGGTCTTCTTCCTAGGACCTTAGGATTTAAGGTCCTAAAAGCTCATCTATCTGTCCATATCTTCCTTTTGGATATGCAGGAATACGTGGATGTAGCTATACCATATCCAGAAGACAGATAGGCATCTATGTGGATATGGGCACTGCGTGGTTCGAGACATTTTGAGCCGACGGCATACAGCGTACAGCCCCACTGGCCTCATCGAGGCGAATTGATCATCGTTTCCCTAGGCAACGGCAAACTCCTCCCAAAGCGAAAAGGGAGCGCCTTCAGTGGCACTCCCTTCCTCATAGCGGATACAGCCCTCTCTTCTTCTCTTCTGCCTTACCAGGCACCGCCAGGATGCGGAATCTTCTTCTCGTTCATCGCTGTCATGAGGCGGTAGCCTCCCTCGATACAGCCAGCATCGCAGAGGACGTCCGTGCCCATAAGATAGGAGCAGCGTTCATCTGCCAGAGCACAGATCAAATAGGCAAGCTCTTCGGGATGAGCACCTCTTGCGGATCCTGCATAGCTGAGGAGGATGTCAGTGGTCTTTCCCTTCTCCTTTTCCGTCATCGGCGTCTCCACATAGCCAGGGCTCACCGAGAAGACGCGGATGTGCTTCAGTCTCATGTACTTGAACGCGCACTTCGCGCTGTACCAGCGGGCAAAGTTCTTCGAGATCATGTAGGCAAGCTGCGGGTCCACGTCCTTCATGCGGACGGCACAGGCACGGTGCACGAGCGCCTTCACGAAGGCATCCTCATCCGTGACTGCAAGCGGATACTTTGCCTCCGGCACAAGTATCTTCGGCAGCATGTAGCCCGAGTTCGAGGCCACATCGACGATGCAGCCGCTTTCCATCACCTTGTAGAACTCCTGGTTCACATCGACCGTGCCGAGCGCATTTATGCGCACGATCTTCTCCGGGTCTCCCATGGAGCCCGAGATGCCGGCAGCATGGATAACCTTAACGACCTGGCCAAGCGATGCCGCGTAGGCAGCAAGCTCTGCCACCTCTGCGCGCACCGACACATCGCAGGTCTTGGTAGCGACATGCGCTCCCTGTACTTCCATCTCATCTGCCACGCGCTTGAGCTTCTCTTCGTGGCGTCCGGTGATCACGACAAGACAGTCATGCGGCAGGGCCTCTGCGACAGCTCTGCCTATGCCTGATCCTCCGCCCGTGATGACGCATACCTACTGCTTCCCTGTACCTATATCCATGAGGCCTCCAAACCCGAATCTGCAAACTGAAGACTAATGTGCAGAGCCGCCTGCGTCTTTCACGTCTGTCCTATCGTTGCTATATCTGTCATCGCTCTACTGTAACCTTGTCCTCCTCGCAGATGAAGACCGCCCGCGCATATCGAGAAACTGCAAATGCTTCTCCGGCGGTCCCTTCGAGCAGCAGATGGAACGTGCCTGGCTGCTTGAAGGTGACGTCGGTGCAGGAGCCATCCGTCTGGCTCAGACGCGGCATGACGATGGGGATCCCTGCTTCTGGGTACCAGTACCAGGCAAACTCGAGAGGCAGACCATCCGGGCTTGTGGAAGCCGAAGCATCTAGCCTGACCGTCTGCCCCGGATGCACCCGGCAGACACGTGGGCAGGAAAGCTCGATCTTCGGCGGATGCACGCAGGCAGCGTATTCACCAGTGACCGTCCATGCCATGCGCGCCGCAAAGTCCTGCTGGAATGCCCTCCTCCAGCGCCAGAGGCTTGCCTGGGGGCTGCAGTGGATCTTGCCATCGTTCCCTTGCACCCTGTCTTTCGCACCGCTCCAGATGGTATGAGCCCTGCCAATATAATGGACAGGGCTCAGACAGCATGGATGATCTGGAGGACGCCCGGATTGTCCTTCCACCGCTCTTCCCCAAAGCCATCTCCAAGCTCTTTTCCGAAAGCCGGGATGCCGAGGTAGACCTTCTCGCGCAGCTCCTCAACGCTGGGATAGCCTGCAGCATGGCAATCGAGATTGGGCTTCACATCAGCATAGGCGTCCAGGATCTTGTCCACGAGCTTCAACGCCCGCTCCCCGCCACCTTTCTTCAGGAAGCAGGAGGATGAGAGGACGATCCCCTCCACATCGATAACGTTGGAATAGAGCAGCAGACGGACCAGGCTCTGGATGTCATCCTTTTCGGTCCACGGAAGATGCCCAGGATTGATATCCGTCAATACAATATAGCGGTACTTTTCCATGCTCTGCTCCTCGACTGCAGCACAGGCGACTGCGCAGATGGCTGCTCATACAGGGCTGTGGCTAGAAGGCAGGACAGCCTCTCTGCCTGTTCTCGGCAGAATTTTGCATTCTGCCCCATCCTCAGGGAGCCTACGACATTGCATGCTCCCTGTCTTCCATATATGTCATATCCTTGGCAGACCTGTCATCGCTCTCTTCTGCCTTCCAGAAAACCGAACGAAAGCAGGTCGAGCGAGCCCTCCGTGCAACGGAGCATAAGCTCGGCATGGGCAGGATGCTGGGAGAGCGCAAGTGCCTTCGTCTCCCACTTCTCTCCCCGGAAGGCAAGTGCACCTTCGCTCCTGCCGTTCACCACGACTTCGAGCGTGCCGTCGCCGCGTGCCGTGATCTCGAACGCATCAGAACCCGTCAGATCGAAATAGCGATACAGTGCGTGCGAGCCCGCAGAGAGGCCGGACACATAGCGTACCGGCTTCTCCCCTTCCCTCTCATGCGTGACCATGGGGATGCCAGAGACAGACCTGTTGCCGAGATGGGGCATATGGCCGTTCGTGAGATGGCAGCAGACGGTGGCAGAGTAGCTGCCTCTTCCCGGCAGATCTCCCGCATTGAGTCCCGAGGATGTCATCTCTGCCTGCGCAATTGTGCCATCAGGAGCGGGATAGATCTTCTCTGCGCACATCTGGCGCGACCAGTCAGAGCCATGCGTGAGGCGGTGGTAGAAGACATGCCACTGGCCTTTGATGCACTCGATCGAGCCATGCGTCGTGCCGGTCGCATTCGCACGGTCGCGCTCGCGCCTGCCCTCAACTCCAACATCGCCGTTGCTCACAAGCACGCCGCCGTACTGGAAATCCCGGTCCGGATATCTGCTTGTCGCATAGCAGAGCTCGTGGTTCATGAGGGAAGAGTAGACAAAGATATAGCGATCCCCGATCTTCCTCATGCTTAAGCCCTCGAAGAATGCATGCCCCACCATTCCGTGACCGGAAGCAAAGGCAGGAATTGCGAAGTGTCCTGCAAACGGCGTGCCCTTGACCCGGGCAGGCAGGATGCGCTTCGGCTCTGTGGCGACCGTCAGCATATCGTCTTCGAGCGTGCAGGAGACAGGACCCATGATGCCGCCAGGCTCGGAAGCAATCTCCTCGGGAGTCTTTCCGAACATGCCGGATTCGACCTTGAACATCAGGGGATGGAATGGCTTCGGCAGCTCATCGAAAGGCCACCAGCAGCCATACCAGAGACGAATCGTGCCATCGTCGTTCATAACGGCAGGATCGAACGGCACGAAGCGCAGAAGCGACGTGCCATCCGCATTCCGGACACAGCCGAGATACTGGTAGTGTCCGTCGGGCTCATCCGATACGGCGACAGAGATCGGTCCCTCATATCCTGCAAGGCAGTAGTAGAGATAGAACCTCCCATCGTTGCCCTGCACCACATCAGGTGCATACGCATAGGCGCGCTCGGGCGACCAGAGCGGGTCTGCCTTCGGCGAGTAGTTCACGCCTCTGCTCGACCACAAGGTGAGGTCGTCGACAGGGGCCGAGAAGAACTCGTAGTCCTCCATGCAGAACTCGCTTCCACCCTCCCTGTCATGGCTTCCGAAGAGATAGACGCGGTCACCGAAGACATGCACCTCGCCGTCTGCGATGTAGCGTGAAGGTCCCAGGATGGGGTTTGTTGCCACAGGCAGGCTCGACGCTCTCTCCACCATCTTCCTCATGAGCGGCACGCTTCATCGAAGAACCCAAACCCTGCTGCCAAGGACTTCCTCGCTTCGGGCATGCCGCAAAAGACCTGGAAGGCATGGCAGCAGCCGTGCTGGATATCAAGCTTCACGGGATGATGCCCGCGCACGAGCTTCTGGCAGAGAAAGCGCGAGTCATCGAGGAGCGCTTCGGTATCGGAAGCAGAGAGGAAGACGGGCGGAAGCCCCGCATAGTCCCCATAGAGCGGCGAGACGAGCGAATCTCTGAGGAAGCTCATATCGTCCTTCCGGTCCCCATAGACGAGCCTAAGCTGTCCCTTCTCCACATTGTGGCGAAGCATCCAGTCCGTGCCGGCATTCTCCCTGTGTGACGGCAGGACCTCGGCCTGCGTGACAGAAGGCGACAGTGCCATGATTCCTTTGGGTTCGGCCATGCCCTGCTCTTTCAACCAAAGGGCCAAGATCAGGGCAAGCGTGCTGCCTGCGCTCTCCCCTGCCACGATTGTATCGGCAGCATGCACGTGTTCCTGCGCGAGGAACCCCTTCCAGGCAGCGATCGTGTCATCGAGCTGGTCAGGCCAGAGGTGCTCCGGCGCAAGCCTATAGTTGCAGCTCACACAGTTGTAGCCGAAGGTATCGGTGATGTACTGGCAGATCTCGCGGCGCTCGCGGGCAGAGCCCACCGTGAATCCTCCGCCGTGGATGTAGAAGACCCAGCCACAGGAGTTGCCTTCTTTCACGATGCGCTCGCCACCGAAGCCATTGAGATCGATCTGGGTGACCTCGATACCGCGGGGTGGCTTGGGCGGCTTGCGGTCGTTTCTCTTCCTCTCAGCCGCATAGTCATGTGGCTCTCCCGGCTTGTCCTGCGGCATGCAGCGGAAGATGAAGTTCATCATGTGCGCGTATCCGCTTGCCATCATGCATCCCTCCTGGCTTCTTGAGGCGTCACCGCATCGAGTGCCGGCAGGATGTAGCCATCGCGCCAGGCGAGCTCGCCGTCGTGGTTGAGGTGGATACCATCGCGCCTGAAGTAGTCTGTCCTGTAGCTCTTGCCGTCGTAGGTAAGCTCCTCTGCATCGACGAAGAGCATGTAGTCGGGATGCTCGGCGCAGAGTGCGGCAAGCTCCCTGTTCACGCGCTGCGTAAGCTCCGTGTACTGGGCACGTCCGGGAAGGAGCAGTCCGCTCATCACCACGAAGCGGGCATCTGGCAGCTTCTCATGGAACTCCGCAAACATCTGGCGCTTGTAGTCCATGCACTTTTGGAGCTTCTCGTCGTCCGTGCCATCCATCTCGACGTAGTCATTGGAGCCTGTCTGGAAGACCACGACATCAGGCTCGTACGGATAGAGGGCCTCGTCCGCATACTGCACGAGGAGCTTGTCGGTGCTTCCGCCGAAGCCATGGTTCTGCACCTTGTATTCCGGAAAATCGTTGTCGAGCTGGGTCCAGAGCGTGAAGTTGCTCATCCCATAGAACACGACTTCATGCTTGCGCGTATTCGCATCGTAGCGGGCGCAGATCTCGTCGATATCCGGACCATAATCGCGCAGCTCTGCAAAGGGACCCCAGCCCACGCGCATGCCGGTGATAACAAGACCCGCAAGCGCGGCAGCGCAGGTACCTGCCACGACTCCAACAAGGACCTTTCGGTGCTTTCCTGCTGTCTTCCCTGTCATCAGTTCTCCTTCCTCTTTGGTCGAGAAAGGAAGATAGGCGCAAAAAGAACAGCTGTATATTGTTTATGTCATCTGATTTTCATATTTGTATTTTGACCCGCAGACGAATGACAGGAATCGGCGAGCGGCGGCACGCAAAAAGCCGGACAGTGACTACAACGCGTCTGCTTCCCTGAGACGATGTTTAAATCCTCGAAAAGCGCGAGAGCCGGGGCCTTTGAGACGCGGGATTGCTGGCTCTCACTTCCATTCCCCCTCGGGGGGGGGTGGCTTCGATCTGATTGTACACCAGCAGTCCTTTCTGCCTCGATATGGAAATGCAGCCCGCACAGAGGTGCAGGCTGCATGACCGAAAAGGAGAAAGTTGAAGGAAAAGATAATGCAATTGATGCTGGGTCTTGCCTACTCAGCAAAGCGGTTCTTGTGATCCCAGCTGTGAATCCAGAGCTTGTCGCTCTTGAGGTAGTCGTAGATGCTGTCGACAACTTCGATGCCGCCAGCTGCGTCGCACTTTGCCTTACGGATGAGGGCGCGCTCGCCCGGATAGTAGACTTTGTCAAAGCCAGGACCAGGTTTGACAGCACCCAGCTCGTCGAGCGTCTCGGACATCTGCTTCTTGAAGGCATCGAGACTGACGAAGCGGGACGGATCGATAACGATGTGAAGGTGGCCGAGGTTCCTGCCCTCGGATAGGTCATGGTACATCGAGGAGACGTTCTTGCCGGACGGCACACCGAGCAAGATGCCGGAGAGGATGTCGACGACCATCATGAGGCCATAACCCTTGGGGCCAGCGATGGCGCGCAGTGCGTTCACCTTGTGGGGGTCGGTCGTGGGATTGCCGTCCACATCGACTGCCCAGTCATCGGGTATGGGGCGTCCGGCGCTCTTTGCGTCGAGGATCTTTCCCCAGGCCTGCACCGTCGTTGCCATGTCGAAGTTCACGAAGCGGTCATCTGCCGTCGGAGCGCCGAAGGCGATCGGGTTCGTGCCGTAGAACGGCTCTGCTCCGCCATACGGGATGACCATCGGGTCAGACTGGCACATCGTGAGGCAGCACAGATCGTTCTTTGCTGCCATCTCGGTGTAGTAGCCAAGGGCGCCCGTGTGGGAGACACGGCATACGCCGACGATGCCGACACCATTCTCCTTGGCCAGCTCCATAGCCTTCTTGAGGCCGAGGATAGCGAAGGGATAGCCGCAGCCGTTGTCGCCGTCCACGATGCCTGTGCAGGGGCCGGTCTGCTCCCAGGTCCACTTCGGGTCGACATTGATACCGCCCTTGTAGATGCGCTCGGTATAGTACTCGACACGGACCTCGCCATGGCTATGAAGGCCACGCTCGGAGGCCCAGGTCAGGACCTCTGCGGTCTGCTCTGCATCGGACTCGTGGAGTCCTCCTGCCATGAGCTTGTTCTTCATGAGCTGCTTGAGCTCCTCACGCGGAACGAGCATGTCGTCCACCTTTCTGAAGGATTTGAATCGTTGTTTTCTTGCTAGCGCACGACGTGGGTGCCGGCACCCTGGGAAATCTCGCTTAGACGCTCAAGAGACGTGATCGTTGCCTGGCGGCCTTCGCCAGACTCGACGAACTTCATACAGGCTTCGACCTTCGGAAGCATGCTACCTGCCGGGAACTGGCCCTCGTCGATGTAGCGCTTGAGCTCATCGACTGTGACCGTACCAAGGGCCCGCTGGGTCGGCTTGTTGAAGTCGACGCAGACATTGTCCACCCCCGTGCAGATTACGAGATTGTCGGCATCGACGATCTCCGCGAGCTTCTCTGCTGTGAAGTCCTTGTCGATGACGCCCTCGACGCCCTCAAAGCCCTCATCGGTCTCGATGACCGGAATGCCGCCGCCTCCGACGCAGACGACCACATCGCCCCTGTCCACGAGCGTCGGGATGCAGGCAGAGCCCGGCACGTCAATCGGCTTCGGAGAGGGAACAACCTTGCGCCAGCCACGTCCGGCATCCTCAATGTAGGTACAGCCATCCACCTTCGCTGCTGCCTCGGCATCCTCCTTCGAGAGGAAGGGGCCGATCGGCTTCGTGGGATGCTTGAAGGCAGGGTCGCCCGGATCCACCGATGTTGTTGTCATGAGCACATCGACCCTGCGGTCAAGGCCTGCACGCTTGAGCTCGGTCTTGAGCGCCAGCACGGTCCAGTAGCCAATAGAGCCCTGGGTCATTGCAACGCAAGTATCGAGCGGCATGGCCGGGCTCTTGGCGGAAGATCCTGCCTCCTGCTGGAGTAGGAGGTTTCCCACCTGCGGACCATTGCCGTGGGTGATGATGACCTCCTTGCCCTGCTCGATCAGCGGCACGATCTGGCAGCAGGTCGTGCGCAGCGCCGCAATCTGTGCCTTGGCGCTGGGGTCGTCGGTCAGGATGGCATTGCCGCCCAGAGCGATGACCACGCGATCGCGCTTCGTATCTGTCATGTTCCCTCCCCTGTTTGTAGAACTCTTGCACCTGCAGACTGCAGGCATCATGCATGGATCAAAGCTGGCTCTCCGAGACCTAGCATGAGGCCGAAGAGCATATCGGTTCCCGAGGTGTGCCCATAGTCGCGGGCACGCTCAATCGGACGGATAAGGTCCTGACCGCTCTCTGCTGACGCAAGAAGGGAATGGATGCCTTCATTCACGGCACCTTCCGCCATAGCATCGAGATAGGCTTCGCTGACGGCAGCCGTATGGCAGCGGGCGCGTGCAGCTTGAAGCTCAATAAGGAAGCGTTCCGAGCGCTTGTGCTTCCCTGCAGCGGCAAGGCCTGCACCGAAGCCGCAGAGGATGTCGTCTCCTGTCGGCGTGAGGCCCAAACCCCGTCCGATGAGCCAGGAGATGGCAGCCAGGATATCGGTGCGCCTGCCTTGAGCAAACTGGGTGAGATCTTCCACGACGCAGCCGAGCGCCGTGTCATTGTCGAGGCCAAGGCCATCTTCGAGCTGCACTGTGGAAAGCGCACTGGAGAGCCTTTCCACAGCTTCTGGTGAAAGAGCGGCCTCGAGTGAAAGATTGCTCACTTCTGCCTCTCCCAGATCGAGTACGAGAAGCGGACGACCATTGCGGCTGAAGACGAGCTTCATCTGATAGGCAAAGATTCTGTCTCCCGCCTTCACGGCGCCGAGGATAGCAACCACCCAAGATGCAGGCAGCTGGGCGCCGATGCAGGAGAGGGGCTTTGTGTCCGACCCCAGATAGAGGAGCTTCCCCTCTCCTGCCGTGATATCGAGCCCTGAGGCAAACACGCCGCACACCTGGCCCTCGAAGCCCTGTTCGAGAAGAGGTATCACCAGAGACGAGACGCGTGGACGTGCTGCCATGGCCCTTCCTTACTCGATGCCGAGCTTCGCGGCGTAAGCCTCGAGCGCCTTCGTGAAGCAGCCGAGCGGTGCCTGGACGGTACCTGCACCGATCTGTCCGAGACCTGCCTTCTTGTTCGCGATGCCGGTGTTGATCGTCGGCGTGATGCCGGTCGCGACAACCTTGCGGATATCGATGCCGAGGTTCGTGCCCTTGAAGTCCCAGGTCGGAATCGTCCAGTTCGGGTTGTGAGCGATGCAGATCTTCTCGCCCTCCTCGGAGTAGCGGATGGCATCCTTGAAACCGCCGGCACCGACGAAGCGCGTGACGCCCGGTGCCGCAATCATCGCCATGGCGCCGACACCGACTGTCTCGGTGATAGCGGAGTCACCGATGTCAGGGCTGGCATCCTCGGCAGAGTAACCGGTGAAGTAGAGACCCTGAGGCGTGTTGACCGGAGCACAGAACCACTCATCGCCCATGCCGGCAATCTTGATGCCGAAGTTCTCGCCGTTTCTTGCCATCGTCGTGACGACGCAGCCGTGCTCGTACTTGCGAGCGTAGTCGACCATCGACTTGCCTGTTGCCATCATAATGTTAAGGAAGAACTGGTCAGTGTCCGCGAGGAACTGGATGACGTCCTGCTTCTCCTTCTGATCCCAGTCAAGAGCAGTGATGAGCGGGACCACGGTCTTCAGGAACACGAGCGAGGCTGCGATGTTCCTCTGGTGGAACTCGTCGCCCATCGTGATAGCCTTGGCGATCATCGGGTTGATGTTGAGGCCACCATCGACAAAGCGGATTGCTGCAGAAAGCACGGGCGCGAGCACGTCTGCCATCCAGTGCAGACGGTCGATGACCTCCTGATCATAGGCGCCGAAGCGCAGGACCTTGCCGATCCCTTCGTTCATCGTGCAGTAGGCGACGGTGCCATCGACCTTGTTTACGACCTTGAGGACTGCCATGCTGCCCGACGTGATGCCACCCATGGGGCCAACGGCGTGCACGGAGTGGCACGGTATGAACTTGACTTCACCGGACTTGAGGAGCTTGCGTGCATCCTCCTCGTTGTCTGCCCAGCCCTCGAAGAGCACAGCACCGACGCAGGAGCCCTGCATGGGATCGCACATGTGGGAGTACTCGATCGGAGGACCGGCGTGAAGGATGACCTTGCCATTGAGCTCGGGAATCTCCGACTTTGCCGGCACGACGTCCACGAGGAACGGCTGGGAGTCACGCATGCGGTCGATGACGACCTCATTGGCAGCATCGATCTCGTCCTCATGCTTCGCAATCTCGGTCAGGAGGTGGATCATGTGCTTGTCGCCGCCAGCCATGGGCTTCCAGTTGTACTGGACGCTCTTGGCACCGTAATCGCGCAGCGAGTCATTGAACGACTGGACGCCGATGTTGATGACACGCGGCTTCGTGTCGAGCAGCTCACGGACAGACTCGGAAGGCTCCGGAACAGGATCGGTCGACTTCGGCTCGTACGGCACGACCTCGCGGTCTGCCTCGGTGAAGTGCAGCCCCTTGAGCTCGAGAGCATAGCGGATGGCGCGGGCGTTGGAGGTCTCCATATGCACGCCGACCGCACGGAGCTCTTCGAAGGACTTGTCGTAGTCCTGCGGGTCCTGGCGCGTGCCGGTGACGGAGCCGACGAAGTAGAGCTCGCGGCCTTCTGCCTTGGCCTTCTCCAACTCTTCCTTGATGACAGGGGCAAGAGCGCCTGCCATATCGGGATGGCAGCCATAGCCGAGCATTACGTCGAAGAGGATGACGCCGGTTGTGGGCTCGGCTGCATACTTCCTGATGTAGTCGATGCGGACATCCGGGTCGATCATCGGATGCGGACGGCCCTGGGTGTAGACATCGTCGCCGAGGTCGATCACGTCATAACCCTGGGTATGGAGGATGTAGCCATCCTGCTTCACGACGCCGCCAAGGTTCAGAGCCTCGCTGATGAGGGTGCCGGCTTCGTTTGCCAGGGTGCCGCCAGAGTAGAGGCCGATGACGGTCTTGTCGGTGGGAAGCGGATTCACACAGGTGAAGCCGAGCGGTTCGAGGTAGTTCTTCTTCACCGGATTGCCCTGTGCGAGATCGACGGCAATCTTTGCCGTTTCCTCGAGCGTATGAGCAAAATAGACCTTGCCAAGATGCGCTTCGGGCTTCTCGCCAAGGAAGATTGCGACGACCGGCTTCGTGCAGCGCTCGAGCAGGTCGACAACCTTGTCGCGGACCTCCTTCGCGGGCGGCTTGGAGATGACGCAGATGACCTTGACGCCGTCATTGTGCTCGAGGGCGGAGATGCCGTCCATCACGGTAATGGCGCCCACAGCGCTTGAAAGGTCGCGGCCGCCCGTGCCAATTGCATGGGTAACACCCTCGCCAAGGCGGTCGATGATGCAGGTTACTTCCTGGATGCCGGTGCCGGAGGCGCCGACGATACCGATGCGGCCCGGCTTCACGACATTTGTGAAGGCGATGGGGATGGAGCTGATGATGCCGGTGCCGCAGTCAGGGCCCATGAGCATGAGGCCCTTGTCATGTGCCTTCTGCTTGAGGCGCACCTCATCTGCAAGAGAGATGTTGTCCGTGAAGGAGAAGACGTTGAGGCCAAGGTCGAGTGCATGTTCGATCTCAGGTGCCGTATACTCACCCGGCGTAGAGAAGAGTGCAAGGTTTGCATTGGGAAGCGTCTCGAGGGCATCATCCCAGTTGTCCACTTCCTGAGAGGCGTTGGCATCCTTCTTGACGGAGAGGTCAGAGAGGAAGCGGTCAACCTCTGCAAGGATGTCGTCCATCGTGGTCGGTGCATCGTAGTCGGCTACGATGACCATATCGGAAGGAGAGGCTGCTGCCGCCTCATCAGTCAGAAGGCCGGCACCCTTGAAGATATCCTTGTTTGCATCGGTGCCCATCATAATCTGACTCTTGGTAACGCCTGGCAGCACATTGATTGCGTTGGTGAGCAGCATCAGGTTGATGGAATCCTGATAGCTGTTCTTCTTGATGACAGTGCTCAGCATGAACAATCCTAACTAACTAGACAACAGCAGATGCTATGTGCTCAGCACTCTACAGCTGCGAGTCACGGTTGCAGTCCTTCGAATAGATATAGGCAAACTCCTCACCACGGCCCACAGCATAGCAGGCTTGGGGCACATAAGAATCCATGTAGAGGTAGTCGCCCTTCTTGACGGGTACCCACTCGTCGCCGAGGACGTACATGCCCTCGCCAGAGTAGATGTAGGCGCCGTGCTGCTGGTAGTGGGTCTCGATGTAGCCATGGCAGGCACCCGGCTTGAACGAGAGGATGTGCATGTTCATATCGAAGCCAAGGTCGTTTGCGGAGGGCAGGAAGTCCTTGGAGCGTGCGTCCGTCATATCCTCATAGTCGATCCAGTCGACATCATTGATGTTGGCAAGAACCGTGTGGGCCTTATATCCTGCAAGCGGCTCATAGACACGCTTGTAGAGGAAGCAGAAGGCATCCTCGTCGCCGACGTTCTTGAACGTGAGCTTGGTACCAGCCGGGCAGAAGATGTAGCCGCCGTCGGCCACGGTAGCCTGCTTCTCGCCGTTGCCGAGCTCGACACGGCCATTGAAGACATAGAAGAACACCTCGACGCCCTCAGCGCCGAAGCCCTCGGCGCAACCACCGCCGGCATGGATAGTCACGATGTAATCGACAAAGGAAGCACCAAGACGTGGAGAGCCGAGGATCGTGATGTCGCAGTCCTCGAAGCCGGGAATGACATTCTTCACGATACCATCAGGCTCGATGAGAGCCCAAGAGCCCTTGTGGACCTGGGAGCGGTTGGTCAGGATGTCTTTGCGGTATCCGGTGATGTTGTTGAAGTAGCTCATGAGATTCTCCTTTTCCTTGAGCTTCTCTTCTGAACACATGAATAGCCTATTGCCTAAAGGCAAAAAATCATTTATCCACTCGGGATAGGTTTCACTGCCTCTTTTACACTTTCGCTATCCTCTGAGCGTGATTGTGAACAGGCAACTCATTTTTGCAGAAAAATCATCCTTTGCAGAATGTGCAGCTTGGCACCCTATAATCGGACTAACCACATATCGACCCGCGAGAATGGCGGGGCGGGTGGCGGCGCTCTTGCGATGTGGTAGTCCTAGACGCCGCCTCCCACCCGGCCAGCTAGGACTACCACCACAAGCGGAGAGAAGCGGCGCTATGCCGAGATGGCAGTCATACTGAGCCACAGGAGCATGTACAGGTACCGGCACTCGCCGCTCTCTGCCAAGCAGGAGGGCGCCTTCTTCAATGGCTACGTGCGGGACAGCTGCCCCTTCTGTGGCTCGGCGCGCATCGGAGGATGCGGCACGGACGGCAACGGAGCCCGTAGATGGCGCTGCCATGGCTGCGGCAGGACGTTCACGCCCATGGACGGCACCATATTCCAGGGACACAGGCTGCCTGTGTCCGAGCGGTGCGAATTTCTGGTCCAGACCTTCTCGTTCGAGAGCATGAACGGCCTGATGAGGGAGGAGTGCAGGCCAAAGACCACACTGCCCTACTGGATCGCCAAGCTGTTCTAAGTCCTGGACGGGATCCAGGATGGCGCCGTGCTGGCCGTCGACGTGCAGATCGACGAGAAGTACTATCCGCGAGCCCGCGCCGACGAGCAGCTCAATGCGGACGGGAGCAGGAAGCGCGGCCTCTCGAGGAACAAGCTCTGCGTGGCTGCGACGCAGAGGGCAGGTCGGTCTTCATGTCGTGCGGCAGGGGAAAGCCGAGCAGGGCCAGGGCCTGGGAGGCATACGGAAGCCACATCGCGGAAGGCTCCACACTCTCCCACGACAAGGAGAGGTCCCATTCGGTGCTGGTCGAGAGGCTGTCTTGGGAGAGCGTCGAGTACGACGCAAGGGAGATCTCGCGCATGCCCGACAAGGAGAACCCGCTCAGGGAGGTGAACCGCCTGTGCTTCCTGCTGGAGACCTTCCTCAACTCGCATTCCGGATTCGACAGGGACGACCTCCCAGGCTGGCTCGAGCTGTTCCACGTCATGATGAATGGCTCCGAAGACAAGATGGGGAAGGCCGCCAGGGTGCTGGACCGCGCAATGCGCGTCCCGAAGACGCTGTCAGACAGGGAGTTCTTCGGCATAAAGCCCAGCTCGAAGGACTAGCGGTTCAGACGCATCTGCACATTCTGCAAAGGATGATTTTTGCAGAAACATGTTGACAAAGACAGAGCGGCCGGAAGCACAGAGTTTTCCGGCCGCTCATGTATGCAGTCCTGGGCGTCTGTTAGGCAGGCTGCTTCTCCCTACCATTCACAGCGAAGAATACGGCGGTGCCGATGAGGATGATGGCTATCGCAAGGTAGAAGCCATAGAGCTTTGTTCCGGTCGCATCCGAAAGCGCACCTGTGACGGTAGGTGCTACGACAGATGACATCATGCCGAAGAAGTTGAAGAAACCATACATGGTCGCGACAGACCCACCCAACGCATGGCCCGAGAGCCAGGAGATGATGATGGGCTCCACAGCCAGCTTCCCGAAGAAGCCATAGGCCACGATGCCTACGACAAGCAGCGCCTGACTGCCGGTGTTGATCATGAAGAACAGCATGGCTGCTGCAATCAGCTCTAGGACGATGATGATAGCGACTTTCCTGTGTGGCATCTTGTCAGCAAGACGGCTGAATACGAGGGCACCCGGTATGGCAGCGAAGAAGACGAGCGAGCTAGCCACGCCCACGGCCGTTCCCGAGAAGCCGCGCTCCGTTTCGAGGAAGTTCGGAAGCCAGGTATCGATCAGGTAATATGCATACATGGTCGAGAAGTACAGGATATAGGCAGAGACCATCTGCGGCCTGAACAAGGAATGAATGTCGGTCTTGCCTGTCACAGCTGGAGCATCCGCCACACGGTGCACTTCTGCCTCTTCCTTGCTTCTCACGACCTTGGAGAAGGCAAAGAGCATGCAGGCAATAACAACAAGGACCGCAACCATTATCCCCTGCCAGGGTATGATGCCGTTGCCGACAAGATAGCTCGAGCTGATGAGGCCGATGCCTGAACCGACAGCCATACCGCTGTTGACGATGGCCGTGGAGAGGCTCTTGTTCTCTGCCGGAACATTCTCTGCTGTCAGCGAGTAGGCGCACCCATAGAAGGTCCCACAGCCAATGCCTGCAATCACGCTGCCGACATACATCATCACGATCTCGCGCGAAAGCATCACGCAGACAACGCCCAGGGCGAAAAGGGAGAATCCCGGGATAATGACCTTCTTCTGACCGAAGCGGTCCACTAGAAGACCTGAGGGAATCTGCATGATCACGTAGCCAAGGAAGTAGCAGCTTGAGATGAGTCCGAGCTGGGCGTTGGAAACGCCTCCAAAGAATGCGCTCAACGTCGAATAGATGGGCGTCAGCGAAGTCCTGTAGATCCAGATGGCTATCCAGCCTGCGGTGAGGATTGCCACGATCCTCTTCCAATAATTGTCTTCGTGGCGTGTTCCCGTCCTTGTCATATGTGCAGCTCCCAATTCAGCAAAAAAGGCAGCGCTGGCTGAAAGGTATCCAGACCAGCGCTGTCACATATCTTCTGACGCTTCTACTCGAGGATGAACTCGCCTGTGTGCTCGGCGGTCACGCCGCCCTCGAGGCTATAGGTCGTTTTGCCGCGCAGGATAGTGCGGGCGACCTGGCAGCCAATTGTGCGTCCAATCCACGGGCTGATCTTATTGCGGTACTCGAGGTCCTCTGCCTTCAGGGTATAAGGCGAGTTCGGTTTGATGAGGCAGAAGTCTGCATCCTTGCCGACCTCGATGCGGCCCTTCTGGGTGAGACCGAAGCGGTCGGCAGCATCTGTTGCCATGACCTGAGCGAAGCGCTCAAGGCTCATGCCGCGCTTCTGGACGCCCTCGTCAAACATGATATCCATACAGTTCTGGATGCTCGAGACGCCGCCCCAAGCATCGAACGGGTTCTCCTTGTCCTTGAGATCCGGTGTGCAGGGAGAGTGGTCGGAGACGACCATGGAGATGCCGCCATTCAGGACATACTTCCAGAGACCGTCCTGTTCCTTCTTGTCGCGGATAGGAGGCGTGCACTTCGTGGTGGCACCGATAGCATCGAGCTCGTCGGTCGTGAAGTAGAGGTAGTGTGGGCAGGTCTCGCAGGTGACGTCTACACCCTCCTCGCGGGCCTTGATGACCTCTTCGACAGCCTCATAGCAGGTGCAGTGGCAGATGTTGATGCGGCAACCCGTGACCTTCGCGAAGAAGATGGCACGGCGCACTGCCTCGACCTCGGTGAAGACCGGGCGGGACTCGACGAACTCCTTCAGGGTGTGAGCACCGGCTGCGACTGCCTTCTTGCCAAGCATATCGGTGATGACAGCGTTCTCACAGTGGAGGCTCAGGACCTTGCCAGTCTTGGAGATCTGGCGCATGCCCTCATAGAGCGAGTAGTCATCAACGTTTTGGAAATCGCCCTTGATGGAGCGATCACCGCAGGTGGCAAGGAAGCACTTATAGCCACAGACGCCACCCTCGTCGAGCTCCTGGATGCCGCCATCCAGGTTGAAGGGCACAAGGCCGCCGAGGGATGCATCGTCGACACGGAGCTGGTCCTTGCCGGAGTCGTACTTCATCTGGAGTGACTTACCGTCGGTCGTAGCTGGAATCTGATTGAGCGGCATCTCGACGATGGTCGTCACTCCGCCCTTGGCACAGGCTGCTGTACCCGTCTCATAGCCTTCCCACTGGTCGCGGTAGCCGCCGCCCATGCTCGTGATGTGAGCGTGTCCGTCGACCATGCCCGGTGAGACGACAAACCCGGTAGCGTCGATAACCTCGGCGCCTTCGAGATCCTGGCCAATCTGGGTGATCTTTCCGTCCTTGACAGCTACATCGCAGGCCACCGCGCCATCCTCGAGGATGACATTGCCGTTCTTGATAACGAGATCGTTCATCATTCTTGGTCCTTTCCGAAATGGAACTTACGAAATGCGTGCTTGTAGTGCAGAAGCGTTCACTGCCCTGCACAGGAGCCAAACAAAGGGAGGGGGAATACGTCCGGATCGCACACCCCGCATCCGATATCAGAAGAAAGCATTGAGCTCAAAGGGAAATCGATGAGACTCTTCAGCATGCTGAATCTGTCTTCTCAGAGAGCCGGGCATTCCCATCCTTTTCAACATCGTCCTTCTCGAAGCGCTTGAGCAGCACATAGATGGCAGCCGATGCAAAGAAGCCGACGAACCAGGAGACATTGGAGATGGCAGAGAGCTGCGGAACGAAGTTGCCGGCAAGGCAGAGGATGAGCGCAGCGATCGTCGCGACATAGGCAGACTTCTTGAGGCCGTAGTAAGGATTACGCGATTTGTCGGCTGCAGGGCTCATGTAGAGCTGCTCGAGGTCGAGCTTCTGCTTACTCACGAAGTAGAAGTTTGCCATCATACAGCCGGCCACAGGGCCGAGCACGGCACCGATCGTATTCAGGAAGGTCGAGATGCCACCACCCTCCATGAGCTTCCAGGGCAGGATCACGATGGAGATGATACTCGCGATGAGGATGCCCTTGTGGTAGTCGATCTTGCCAGGCAGAAGCGCCGAGAGCTGGTAGGCAGCAGGTATGATATTGCCAGTGGCGTTCGTGGAGATGGTAGAGAGCAAGAAGCACAGCATCGCGAAGACGACAGCAGGCATCGAGCTCCAGTTGCCGATCAGCTCGAGGATGTCGAGATATTGGATGCCGTCGTGGATGGAGCCTCCGACCATGATGATGACAGAGCAGATGGCGAAGACGACATAGCCGACGATGAGACCAAGTGCCTGTCCCTTGGCCTGGGTCTCGGTGGACTTGGCGTCACGGGTGAAGTCGCAGATCGAGGCACCGGGCGCAGCCCACACGGCAAGCACCGAGCTGAAGATCACGAAGTAGGCAAAGACCGGGTTGACAGCACCTTCAGAGACGACCTGGTAGGACATGATGGCACCGATGCCGCCCGCTGCCCCCACAGCCCATACCGTCATACTGATGACAAGGATATAGATGAGCGGGCTCAAGATCGCCGTGAACTTGTTGAGGACGCCGCCTCCGCCGAAGCCGATGGCTACATTGGCGGCCCAGAACACCATGAACGCAATGAGCCCTGGAACGCTGATGCCCAGGATGTCGACACCGGGAGCGATATTGGCAAAAGCCGGGAAGAGCTTCACGAGGATGATGTAGAGCGCCTTGGAGCCCAGGTAGGTCTGGACGGCAAACCAGCCGATGGCAGCAACGCAGCCACGGAGGAATCCGGGAAGCTTCGCGCCGAGGTTGCCATAGGTGGACCTCAGGTGGATCGCGAACGGAATGCCGTACTTGGAGCCAGCAACGCCGTTGAGCACGAGGAACACCGTGACGAGCACGCCTGCAATCGCGATGGCAAACATGACGTTCAGAGGCGACAGGCCCAGGATGATTCCACCTGCTGCAGGGAACAGGAACCCTGCCACAGCGTTATAGTTCGGCACATTATGCACCGATCCCATCCAGAGTGTGAAAAAGTTCTTGACATCCATTTTGCGGGCCACTGTTGGCTCCGGCAAGATGTCGTCGTTGTAGCCGCGGCCCTGGAGCCTCTCGACCTCAGCTTCCGTAATGGTTACGTCCTCGAATTTCATGGTCTTCTCCAAGGAGTGTGTCTACCTAATAGGCAAGCGTGTACAGGGCAGCTTCGAGGGCGTCGATGCCCTCCTTGATGTCCTCCACTTTCGTGGCCTCTGCCGGGTTGTGGCTGATGCCCTTGATGGAAGGAATGAAAATCATGCCGGACGGGATATGCTTCGCGATGATCTGCGAATCATGGCCGGCGCCGGAGTGCATGTCGAGTGCATTGAGCTTGCGGTCTGCACAGACCTTCTGCACGACTGCAATCATGCCGTCATCCATGGGGACCGGATCCTCGTCCATCCAGTTGTCGACGTCAATCTCGATGCCCATGTCCTTGCAGATGGCGCGCATGTCGGAGACGATACCGTCGGAGAAGTTCACGAGGAGATCTTTATCCGTATGGCGGCAGTCCATCGTAAAGGTCACCTCGCCGGGAACCACGTTCACGACATTCGGCTTCACCTCGACCTTACCGAAAGTGAGGACGAGCGGGTCTCCTACAGCTTTTGCCTTCTCGATCGACTGGGAGACGATCTTGGCGTAGGCCTGCACGACATCGTGGCGATAGCGCATCATCGTCGTTCCCGCATGGTTGGCCACGCCCTTGAGGTGGATGTCATAGCGGCGCTGCCCCACGATGCCGTGAACGATGCCAACTTGCTTGCCTTCCATCTCGAGCGTATTGCCCTGCTCGATGTGGAACTCGAGCCAATTCGTGACGCCGTCCATGAGGGTATCGTGGCCGGTGTTGAAGTCGAATCCGCAGGAGTGCATGGCATCGGCAAACTTCACACCGTCCTTATCCTGAATATCTGCCATCTGTGCGTTGTCTTCGAGATCAAAGAGGTTCTTGCTGCCCCAGAACACATAGGGGAAGCGACTTCCCTCCTCCTCTGCCATGCTGACGACCGAGAGGCTCTTCTTCGGCTGGCCATAGGTCTTCACGAGATCGGTCATAGCGAGGAAGGCTGCCTCGATACCGAGGGCTCCGTCGAGCTTGCCGCCATTCACGACCGTGTCGACATGGGAGCCGGAGGCAACAGCGCCAGCGGCTGGATCGGATCCCGCAAACGTGCCCTTGAGGTTGCCGACAGCGTCGAACTCTGCCGTCATGCCGGCCTTTTCGAAGCGCTCCTTCAGTGCCTTCTGTGCAGCAAGCCACTCGGGCGTGTAGAGCAGGCGAATCATGCCCTTCCCATCGCCCTGGTAGCCGAACTGTGCGAGCCAATCGATGATTTCAGAGATCTCTTCGATACTTACACTCATATGAGCTCCCTTGATTTCATACTGGATCCTGCATCATTGTTCCAACAACAGGATGCAAGAGCTCCAGTTCCCAACCCCTCTTCCAACGCATCCCAGTATCGGGAGCAATCGTTTCAAGGCCTTTATCCCGCAGAGACAAATCGAAGTGGCTTCTGTTTCTCTTGGCAATAAAGCTGCAGGTAGATTGCTTGCTTTTAGCACGTCTGATTGAGCATTCCTCGCCTCGCACGCCGCCCAACGGTAGGATATCGGCGATAAACGTACGTCTTCCCTTTAGACAGCGGAGATTGGCTTGTCAACATGCTGACCGCTGCGTTCCTATCTTTCAGATTCATAGATGCATCATTTATATTCATCTTCTATCTAAAGAGATAGCCTTATTCCCCTGGATGGAAGCTATACCGTTATGTGGCATCTCATAGAAAGGAAGATTGCAATGGATCTTATGAAAACCATGCTCGACCGCCGCAGCATCCGAGTCTTTACCGACGAGCCCGTATCTGATGAGGACCTGGAAAAGATCCTCGACGCTGGCATGCTTGCCCCCACCGGCAAAGGCATTCGTCCCTGGCACTTCATCGTCGTGACCGATCCAGCTCATATCAAGGCTCTCGTCGGCTGCCGCAAGGGCGGACCCAAGATGCTCAAGACGGCAACAGCTGTGATTGCCGTCCTCGGCGACACGACGAAGTCCGATACCTGCATCGAGGACAGCTCCGTCGTGCTCGACCATATGTACCTCATGGCAAGCAGCATGGGCCTTGGCAGCTGCTGGCTGCAGGTGAGGCTCCGTCCATCAGAAGAGGACGGCATCACGACCGAAGAGTTCCTGCGCAAGCGTCTCGGCTTCCCTGAAGAGCTCGAGCTCGAGGCCATGCTCGTGCTGGGGCATCCCGCACAGACGCCCGCTCCCCACACGCTTCAGGAGCTTCCGCAGGGCAGGGTGCACCGCGAACAGTGGTAAGGCACACAGAATGGCAAGCAGAAGGGCAGGCATCCCAGCAGATGCCTGCCCTTCTTCATATGAAAGCAGGGACTGCCGACATCACGCGGCAGACCCTGCACATGTTCCGGCTAGCCTTCTCTGCTACAGCTCGCAGACGTTCTCAGGCTTTCCATCGAGCCAGGCATAGACATTGTCGAACTCGATCTTCGCCCTGCGCTGCATGGCCTCTTCGGTGAGGAAGCCCACATGCGGCGTCAGCACGACGTTCTTTGCATGGGTGAGCTTGTAGTCCTCAGGCAGAGGCGGCTCCATATCGAAGACATCGACGCCAGCGCCTGCAAGGTGACCCGAATTTAGCACATCTGCCAGAGCATCGTTGTCGACAATGGCACCACGGGCGCAGTTGATAAAGACAGAGCCTTCCGGCATCTCGGCAAACTTCTCTGCCGTAAATATCTTCCTCGTCGTGGCATTGTTCGGAAGGTGCAGGCTCACGATGTCGCTCGCTGCAAGGAGCTTGTCGAGATTGTCCACGTACTCGATGCCTGCTGCCGTAGCTTCAGGATTCTCATGTCTTGCATAGCCCAGGACACGCGCACCGAATGCCTTGAAAAGGCGTCCTGCCTGCGTGCCGATGTGTCCCGTGCCGACGACACCGACAGTGCGGCCAGAGATCTCGCGGCCTACAAGGCCCTGAGAGGTCTTGCCGGAACGTGCGGCAGCATCTCCCTCTGCGACCTTGCGGAGCACATCGATCGTGAGACCGATCGTCAGCTCGGCGACGCTCACATCGGAGTAGCCGGCACAGTTGCAGACCGTGACGCCCTTGGCCTTGCAGGCATCAAGCGCCACATGGTCGATGCCCGTGAAGGCAACGGCAATCATCTTGAGGGCACCATCTGCCTCGACAGCGGAAACAGGATAGGGATTGTTGGCGATCATCACGATATCGGCGCCTTCGCTTCTCTTTGCGAGCTCGGAAGCATCGGTCGTCTTCGTATCGAAGTAGACGAACTCATGGCCACGCTCGCGGATAGGTGCTGCCAGCCCCTCTATGGTCTCGGCAGGTACTCCCAATGGCTCCAGCAAAGCAACACGCATAGCTAACCTCCAAAAGGTCCGGGTTCATGGCTCATTATAGCCACACCTTGATTCTCTCCCAGAACGCTCTGATATTTATACCAAGAGATAGATAATGCTCCCCTCGGGGATTTATCCGTTCTGGACAAATCCTATGTGGTACTCCCCCCATAGACTTATCTCAGGGAGGTATCTACTATGCCAAAGCCCCGTATCAATATCAAAGACGAGACCCTGACCGTCCGTGCTGCACTCGATCTTCCCTCCTTCGAGGAATCGAAGCTCATTGCCGGAAAGGAAGGCCTCGACCGCCGCATCAGCTCCGCAATGGTCATGGAAGCTGCCGACATCGAGCGCTGGGGCAGAAAGGGTATCTTCCTTGTCACGAGCTTCTATGCGCTCGAGCCGCTCGACGATGCAGAACGTTCCGCCTTCCTGCAGGAGCTTGTCAAGATAGAACCTTCCGGCATCGCCTTCAAGCCAGGCCGCCTTCTTCAGGCGGCGCCAGAAGATGTCATAGCCTGCTGCGAACAAGCAGACATACCACTCATACAGCTCAGCGAGAAGACAAAATACGAGAGCGTCCTCATCGACGTGATGGGTTCCGCCCTTGATACGAACCTCATGCTCCTAAACCGCTTCTTCAGCATCCATCACCAGACAATGAAGCTTGCCCTCGAGCAGCCGAGCCTCTATGTGATCCTCGAAGAGGCAAAGAAGACCATCAGGTATGAATGCACCTACTTCGACAAGATAAGTGGTACCTGCGTCTCCACGTCACCCCGCTATGGCAGTATCTCAAACCTAAGGCTCGAAGAGCTACACCGCGGCCATTACCAGACCTTCCATTACTACGGAGCGAAGCTCGATACAGCTTCGGAGACCGATCAGGAAGCTATCGCTGTCCTCATTCCTACTTCCGAAGGTACGCCGGCCTATCTCTTCGTCCACACCGGCTCCCGCCAGCTCTCCCCTCTCGATATCATGACCATCGAGAGCTTCGTGAGCCTGCTCCAGATGGAGCTTCTGAAGATGGCTGCCATCGATGAGAAGGTCTTCAGGCGCTCGAATACCCTCGTCCATGACCTGCTTCTTGGACGCTATACCACGAACACTGCGACAGACGATGCCCTGAAGGAGCTCTCGCTCGACAGCAATCCCTTCTATCAGACACTTCTCGTTCGTTTCCAGATCAAGGATCCTGCTCAGGGCGACCGCATCGACGAGCTGCTCTCGGCATTCCGCAAGCAGCTGAAGCATCTGCATTTCAATGTCGTGTTCTACGAGAGCAACAACAGGATCGTCTTCCTCAGGAACTTCAGCTCCGATACACAGGCACTGCAGGTCGACACCGTGAAGGAAATCCTCGAGGGCATGAGCGCAAACCAGGCGCTCCCGCCCTTCACTTACCTCGCGACGCTTTCCGGCACCGTGGACCGCTACCATATCTTCCGTGCAAACGACCAGGTCATGGGCGTTTATCGCCTCTTCGATCCGGACCACAAGCATAACTACGTCCTGCACTATGACAACCTCGGCATCTACAAGATCCTCCTCGATGTCGAAGACCACGACCGCCTGATCGAGTACATGGATCCACGCCTCCAGCGCCTGCGCCATGAGAACCCACAGATCTTCGGCACGCTCCTGTGTCTCGCCGAGAACGACCTCAATTTTCAGGAGACGGCCGACCATCTCTTTGTGCACTACAAGACGGTGAGCTACCGCGTGAACCGCGCCCGCACCCTTTACGGCATCGATGTCCATGACTCAGACACCTTGGCACAGCTTGTTATCGCGCGCCGCATCCTCACGCTTATGGGAGAGGACATTCCGCAATGAGCGAAGATACATCTGCCATCCAGACCTTCTCCTGGAGGCTCCCCGCAGATATCATGCAGCAGGCCGATGGCAGCACAGTCTGCTGTGGCATCACCGTGACGTCTCCTGCGCCAGATGCCCCTTCTCGCCATGCCGCCATCTTCTATCTTCATGGCGGAGCGCTCATCTTCGGGACAAGAGACGATCTGCCGAAGCCCTATGTCGACCTCATCAGGAGCCATGGGTATACGCTCGTGAGCGTCGACTACCCTCTGGCGCCGCAGGCAGACATCAAGGACATCTGTGCCTCTGTCGCATATCTCTGGGAACGTTCATGCCATGACCTCTTCCCGAAGCTTGCTATCGACCATGCCTTCCTCTGCGGCAGGTCGGCAGGGGCCTATCTTGCGCTCCTGCTTGCATCGAAGCAGCAGGTCTTCCCGCTCTCTGGCGTTATGGATTTCTACGGCTACTGCGATCTTCCGGACACCATGGCCCCAGCGCTCTGGCAGCCCTCCATGCATTACCGGCATCTCATGCCCGCCATACCGCCACGCACAGCACGGAGCCTCAGAGGCACGCAGATCCTTACTTCTGCACCAATCGACAAGCGCTTTGCTCTCTACGCCTATGCGCGCCAGACAGGACGCTGGGGAGAGCTTCTGGGCATCACCCATGCCAACGCTGCCCAGTATTCTCTCGACAAGGATGCACAGAAGAGCTTGTCGCCTCTGTTCATCACGGCAAGCCACGACGATATGGATGTCCCATTCAGGTGCTCTGAGGAGCTTGCCTGCACAGCGCCCGATGCAGAGACTTTCTTCGTCTCGGGGCTGGAGCACGATTTCGACAGAGACCTCAACCATAAGGAAGGAATGAAAGCCTGGCAGACATGTCTTGCCTGGGCAGATCGCCACTGAGCGCTGTCTCGGTTCTCCAAAGAGGTTCCCTCATCCTGTGGCAGTGTGTTTGTGCAGTACTGGCTGTCCTGAGAGTAGAGATACGACAGAAGTCCGCCGAGAGGTTCCGATTCTGTCGTCCCGCCACTCACGCTATCGACGCTCATAAGGACAAAGGTGTCATTTTTCGGAGGACGGTAGTCCCCATCATGCTGATGCATGCCATGCGCATCGACAGAAAGCAGGTGCATGAAGCTCAGTGCAAGCCAGAGTAAAACCGACATGGCAATAGCGCAAAGTGCTGTCACAAACAGCAGCTTGCCCATCTTCAGAGCAGCATCGTTATAATTGGTCAAGCCGACTTCCTCTCCACCGCTTCGGGGAATACTTAGCCTCTGGCGTACAGAAAGCACTCAATACCCTCTTATCAGTTCATTGACAGATTTCGGTAAGATTTCTTATCCAAAATTGAATAGTCAACCTGTGTGCGGATAGAAGCGGCCCAACCGGCGTGGTCGTTAGGCACGCCTGATGGTATGATCATATCGCCAAACGTGAAATCGCCAGCGGGCAGGACGAGTGATTATGCCGCGCCACAGAACCCCCTACGGTGCCATGGTGAAGGGGCTGTCGGCCACTCGGTTCACCGACCTATCCTTCACAGTCGCAGCGAAAAAATGCCATGAGCAGGTCGGCTTCGGGACGTCCGATGAGGAGGCAGACGCTCGCAAGCCCGATCTCAAATGTCCCTAGTACCACCACAGGCACAACCACCACAACTCGTCCACCCCTCCGGAAGGAGGTGCTGGGTGTGCATCGAGTGCGGCAGGACCTACACGGCATTGAGCGGCACGGTCTTCGAGGATGTTAAAGTCAACCCCAGACTTACCGATTTGGGCAATATATCTGCACCAGCTGAGGCAATAGGACCAGCCAGAATCGGTGTCTGCGCCCTCCTTTGAGGGGCTGGCTGCAGGCAGGTCCTTGATCCTGTAGGGGCTTCCCGTAATGATCCCGTAATGATGATGTACAGTTTCTTTCGGTTCAATCCTAAAAGCTGTGGGCAGATGCCCAGAAAGACAGAAAAGCGGCCATCCTCTAGAATCTTGCATCGCAACATGTAGACTCCGAAGAAGGATGGAGTGCGATGACAAGTGTAGCATCCACGGCAGCCCAGCTGCCCGCCATTTCCCATGCCGATGAGATGTGTGCTCCCGGCTTCCTCCGCATTCCCTCCCATCTGGACGGATTCATGCAGACAGGCGAGCCTAAGGAGAGCGTGCGCACCGAGGAGTTCGGCACCTCGGCCAGACGATGCAGCAGGCCGGTGCAGATCCTCACGGTCCCAGGCAGGCTGGCTGCCAGGGAAGCCCCCTCATGCCCCTGCTGCGGAAAGGCCATGGAGGGCAACGGGCAGGTCCCCATTGCGCTTCGGCACCTCCCTTTGGGCATGGAGAGGGCAAGGGTCGAGGTCTTGCGGCCAAGATGGGCATGCAGGGAATGCGGGACTTCCAGCATCGAGGATGTTCCCTTCAGGGCGCCAGGGCAGCGCATCACGCTGCCACTCCTGACATTCGTGTGTGACCTGCTTGCCCTGGGCCAGACCCTTAAGGCGGTATCGCTCATGGCAGGCCTTAACAGGAACGTCGTGAAAAAGATCGAGCGCGCGAGGCTCTCTGCGCTCTACACGGAAGGCGAAGGCAAGGAGCTGAAGCTCAGGAAGCCCAAGCGCCAGGCCCGCTATCTGGGCGCAGACGAGTTCAAGCTGCACAATGCCCGCCGCTGGGCCACCGTGATCATAGACCTTAAGACCGGTCACGTGCTCTGGCTCGCCTATACGAAGAGGAAGCAGGTCGTGTATGACTTCTGCGACTTCGTGGGCAGCGAGTGGATGTCGAAGGTGGAGGCCATAGCCTGCGACATGAACGCCGACTTCGAGCGCGCCTTCCTTAAGCGCCATCCGCATCTAGACATCGTCTACGACTACTTCCACCTCATCAAGAACTTCAACGAGAAGGTCATCTGTAAGGTCAGGAAGGATAAGCAGGCAAGGC
>ERZ773013.414-NODE-414-length-26989-cov-4.729413_pt1 | contig 26989 bp, 15 predicted proteins | sample MGYA00511670_ERZ773013 | MGnify/ENA primary metagenome ERZ773013 (study PRJEB29015, sample SAMEA2738120) | human oral metagenome | biome: human oral; feature: human-associated habitat; material: saliva | place: China | collected 2257 ... | reverse complement strand
GGTATCGCACGATGAGACTAGATGCAGCAGGCAAGGCATGCCCAATCCCTGTAATTATGGCAAAGAAAGAATTAGATAATGGTACTCAGGGCCTCGAGATTATCGTTGACGGACAGACACAGATCGATAACCTAGAGAGACTCGGTAACGCATATGGCAGACCTATCAGTTCAGCACCAGAGGGAGATAAGTTCCTCGTAAGCTTTGCTGATGGTGACGGAAAAGTCCCTGAGAGTGCAAGCAGCTTCTCAGCTGATAGCTACGCAGTATTTTTCAACAAGGCTTCCGTAGGTACTGGCGACCCAGAGCTTGGATTAAACCTTGCCAAGATGGCTATATTCACACTCTCAGAGGGTGACAACATCCCTTCATACGTTCTATTCATGAACGATGGCGTTAAGCTTACAACAGGAATCGAGGAGCAGATTGTCGATAATCTAAATACTCTAATCGAGAAGGGAACTAAGGTTCTCGTATGCGGAACTTGTCTCAACTTCTACGGAGTTAAGGACGACTGCAAGGTTGGAACCATTAGCAACATGTTCGATATTCTCGGTGCAATGCAGGAAGTATCCAAGGTTATCACTCTGTAATATTGGAGTAAATATTTTATGACTGAAGAGTATTATCTATACACATTCGAGTCGACTCACGGCGCTATAGCTACAGAAAAGCTTCTAAAGGCTCTCGGCTGCACCGTCATGCCCGTTCCTCGTCATATCTCGACGAGCTGCGGTATATCGGTGAGAGTTGATGTAGATAAGTTCGGTAGCTCCAAGGAGATTTTCCTCGGTAGCACCGACCTGTCACCTGATGAATACCATGTGTATCACATCACTAACGATAAAGCGGACAAGGAACACGGCTTCAAATTTGAGCAGGTTGTGCTATAGTATACGCCGTAGATTGAACTGGGATTAAAGAGAATTAAGAGATTAAGCGAGACATAACGCTAACAAAGTAAAAGCGAGGTAAGGTTAACCCTTACCTCGCTTTTGTCTTTCTCATAATTATGTGTGTATCTCTGAGAAAGGAATTCCTATGCCCTTCTAGACTTTCTTCTGATGATGATCACCATCAGCGCTAGAATCGATGATAGCAGTACGACTCCATACACTAGCGGATACATAGTATCTCCAGTCTTAGGTCCATGCTTCTTAACTACCTTAGGAGCTGGATCATTGATCCTAGTGTTGGTTATCACCATTCCATCATCCATGTTGCCAGAGTACTCTACATTGTACTTCTGAACCTCATCCTCAGTGACAGTGTATTTGATTTCCTTGCCGTTCTTGTTGACTGGCAGGTTTTCAAAATCAACTGTCCACTTTCCATCTGAGTCAGGGCTAACTGTCTTGGTATCTACCTCATTTCCATCCGCCTTTAGACGAACTGTAATAGAAGCCGGACGGTTAGCTGCGGTATCGTTTTTCCAATTCTTAGTCACCTTGACTGTTCTGGTATATGGCACATGCTTGTTGGTGAAATCGTAACCGTTTTGATCTGCCGTGTACTTCGCTACTGGCACTTCCTTAACGGTGTAGTTTATCACTGCAGCATCCTCGTCATATGTGTCGAGTCCGCTGAACTCGTAATGCCAGTGGTTTGCTTTTGTCGCCTTTGCGGTTTTGCCTGTATCAACACCATTCGCAAACAGTTTAAAGGTCACTTCACTAGGTCTTACTCCGTCCTGATCATCAGCATCATCCCAGTGCTTATCACCGGACACTGAACGCTCTACGTTATTGAACGTATTTATAATCTTATTGCCATCATAGTGCACGGTAAAGTGTCTATTGTTGATGTCAAGAGTTGCACCTTCATCAAGCGAGTTCCCGTCAGCATCTAGCTCTTTGAACGTATACACGTTCTTTGCTCCTGTCACCGTATCCGAATCTAGGAGTCCTGCAAATGTCGCCTTGAAATTGTTACTGCTCGACAGAGTAGCTGTTCTATTTGTAGCAGTTCCGTTTTTGTACAGCTTCACAACTACCGAATGTGCATCAGTGTAATTCTGCGATACACCGCTCCACTGCTTCGTTACCGTAACACTGCGAGTTGCCGGAATCATAGGTGTCCACGGCATAGATTTTTTATTAGTGATGGTAAATCCGCTAGTCGCATCACCGGTCGTAGTCGCAGTGTATCTATAAGCGCCGTAGTCAATCTTAGACTGCGCGTTAAGCCCATGCTCCTGAACTGTATATGTGTAGTTATGACCTGTTGCGATGTCGAACGACACTAGGTTGCTGAACGTATAAGTCCAGTTATCAGCAGCCTTAACATCCTTGGTATCTATGACTACGCCGTCGCGAAGCAAATCAACCTTGACGCTGTTAACAGGCGCTGTATCTGTTGCCCCTGTGTGGTCTGTCCACTTTTTAGTGACTTTAACATTCTTATATGGCACAAATCTCCAGTTTCCATACACTGTCTCGTTCTTACGAACATTGACTGAGCTAATCGTGCTCGTATCGGAAGCTGCTTTCTTCCAGCCTTCGAATTTCCATTCACCCTTTACGCCTGCGCTTGTAGCATGCGTGCTTGATGATAGTGGAGCAGCTAGTGTCTGGTTGTGGTCATATTCGATACCTGTTACTGTAGCTGGCACTGTATTGTCAGTTGGCAGACCGTAAGTAGGATCACCTGTCACTACGTAATTTAAATCGTACTGACGTATAGCCTTGTGATAGGTAGTCTCACTCTTTACATTCATCGGTACGCCGTCGGCGCTTGTAATCTTAGCCGTATTCTTGAACACAGTGGTCTTAACTGTCTTATCCGTTAGCTTGGTTGGGATAGTTATCGACATATCACTGTCTTTTGGCAGAGTTACGTTGAACTTCAGCTTCTGACCGTCTGTGGTGAGCCCTACTCCAGTCGCATCTCTCAGAAGTACATTGTTGAGCCCTAGCGCAGTCGATTTGATGCGGATATTATCCTTATCAACTGTCAGACCATCAGGTATAACGTCCTCGACGTTTATATCTCTGGTTGCTAGTAGGTCATTCTTGTTCTTGATCTTGAGAGTGTACGTGATAGGAGTATCCTTTTCATTTGTAACCTCAGTTGGCGCAGCTTCTGTGCCAGTAACTGGGTTCGACTCCTTATGTAGCTCTAATTCAGGATTATGAAGTGTAATCTCCGAGTGAGCCTTGTACTTTAATAGCCTGTCGCTTGGTCCTGCCGAATCACCAGCAAAGTTACGAGCATTGGCTACAGTCTCATTCACAGCCTTCTTGCCTGCAAGGTTTTTATCCTGTGGAGCATTCATATATACGTAGAAGCTGAGGCTATTACCTTGGTCTAGTATAAAATCATTGCCTTTATTCGTCTTGCGGACATCTACGGCTATAGCCTTTATATCCTTCTTATTGGCAGGCATAGTTGTAGACCATATAGAGTGATCATCTACGTCAAATGTGCTTGGCACCGTTGTCGCATAGTACACGACTGGCTTTGCATACTCACCTTGGCGACCGTAAGCAGATCTATTAGACATAGAACGAACATCCACTCTGTCTAGCGTTCCCTTCCACTCTGTAGGAGCATTCTCACCTCCGTTATCGAGCACATCGTAGAACACGAGCTTATCAGTTCTCGTATAGTTGGAAGATGTGTATGCCAATCTGTAGCTGTACTGGTTGCCGATAAATGCATCTGTCTTGCTACCATACGAATTGTCGATAGTGTTAGCAACTTCCTTGGTAAGTCCTGACTGTGTAACCGTTACAGGGTTGAACTGAATTGTGTCACCGATAAAGCGCCAGTACTTATAATCGCCATTTACGAGGTTACTGAACTTGTCCTTCTCTGTAAGTCTGTTGAATTTATTAGAAATGTCACTTTCTTCAGGTAGCACATAATCGTTGCCATCAGGATCCACCTTCAAGGCAGATGTAAGCATGACACTATTACCTCTATCAACTATGTTGCTGTACGGATTATCTAGTGTATACCTTAAAAATATAAAATAGTTGTGATTGTTAAATGTTCTAACATCTGTTACGCTAGGCGGAAGCTTGTAGTCAACCTTCATCATGGTCTGACCTGAGCCTTCCCAGTCTTCAATCATCTCAACACTGAAGTCACTGCCCTGAGAGATAGCGTGATCCTGATATCCAGGACCTGCTGTCATCTGCACGCTCGACTTCTGCACGCTCGTACCTAGTGGCAGCAGCGTGTAAATCGTACCCTTCTTGTACACGTACTTATTTAGATAGTCCCTATCGGGTAGCCCAGTGTCATTAAGGGATGAAATCTGATAATAGCGAGCTGTTATCCTGTTGGACTGCACACCCCTTACAGGGTCATCTACGATATCTTGTGGATAGTAGACGAAGTTCTCTGCAAAGCTCGGTGTTACAGCAGTCATAGCTACAGACTGTATCTTTAGTGGATTGCCTTCTGTATTGGTGGTCACCTCCGCCTGTCCACTCTCGGAGTAACGCACCTTTGCACTAGATGATATGAATGAAGCCCCATACTGATCCTTATCCGCCTGCAATATGCTCTTCATGTTCGCCGTTGGGTGAACCTCAACGACAGTATCGGCTTTGAAGTTGTAATTGTAGTACTCACTGGTGTACTTGTACTTCAGTCCGCTCGTATTAGCTGGTAGAGGTATCTCCTTCCCCTTCGCATCGTCGACAACTGTGTTACCATCATCGGATGTGAATGTGTACTTGCCTGTGCTGTCAAAGGTTATCTTGCCGTATCTGGTGTAAGAGTTCTCACCTGACTTCCTAGTCCATATCTCTATAGGATGTGATCTGGACTGGGTAACATCTTCGTTATTGTCTGTCGTCCAACCTCCGATTACCGACTTCATTCCATCATGAGAAGTTAGCGTTATCGCCACACTCTTGTAAGTCGCATCTTCATCCTGGAGCTTCGTCATATCCGGTATGTTGCTGCTGAAACTGTAGTTAGGTCTAAGCCTGTTCATCTTGGAGGAACTGTATAGTGGTCCCTCTTCAATCTCGGCGGTATACGGCTTCACAGTATACTCCCCAGTAGCATTGTTGTATGTCGGTTCAGTTCGCGGACTTCCTTCGACCTCGGTCTCAAATGTCTTCTGCTGCCCTCTAACACGAAGCTCTCTAGTTTCCCCATTTAAAGCAAACTCAAGCGTGCCTGCCAAACTAGACCCGCCATAAGAGTGGTTATTGTAATCATACTTCCATATATTATTAGCACCAGTGTAATTGCCTACTTTAACCGTCGCTGTCGCAGTATCTGTCTCGGTCATGACTTTCCCGCTTGCAAGCTTAGTCTTGACCGTAACCTTGTTGCTAACAGGTATGCCGGTAGTTGATAGGTCTACACCACGGTTCTTAGCATCTTCGAGCATCGTCATAGGATAACGCTTCAGCATTACCATCCTGTCGCTATCCCATTCAGTATATGTCCATCCCTGCAATGTATGTAGCATAAACCCAGGCGTGTATTCTTTGAACATTCCCGGCTGATTGAGCCTGCTCTGCCATCCGCTAGCAGCGATATCTGGGTATGATGTGACAGTGTATCGGTCGATGTCATGTGCATTCAAAAATCCACGCTTGTCGTAAGGTGGCACATAATAGCTGTTTCGCTTAGTCGCTCCAACCAGCTCTCCATCGCTGTTATCCTGTACGACTTCATAGTCAAAAGGAACAGTATCGGTCCTTCCGCGCTTCATATCTGCGTACCACACTACGTAGAAGTAATCCTTGGCATCGCTAGGAGCTGGACCCCATGTGTTCTGCCAGTTCATGTATACGCCATTAGCCTTCGATAGGTTATCCTTCTTTAGATTTAATGATACCGGTTTTGTCTTATTCTGTATCTCCGCCTTCAGTGAACGAGTAGTGGTCACATCAGGAGTACCGTCACCGTTGGTGTCTATCTCAAGCTTAAAGTCTAGATTCCTCTGCTGTACGCCGTCACTATCTACCTTGATATATGAAGGTCTGAATTGGAATGCCTGCTCAAAATGAAGCTTAGCACCGCCTGCAACCTCCTTGAAGTTGGTCACTGTATAAGTGCCATCGCCGTTATCAACGTAATTAAAGTCACTCACTGCAGATATCGCAGGAGCCTTAGGAATCTGCCAAGAGACAGTATTTCTAGGTGTGCCGCTGTCTACTCTATTCACCGCATACTTATCAGTCCATGAATCGAACAGGTAGTTCGGCATGGTTATCTTGATAGAGCCTGCTGGTAGCTTAGTATTTGCATCGTTATTGATAGCTAAAGAATACCCTACTGTCCCGACCTTAAGATTGTCGTTAGTAGGTGTCATAATAAGCTTCTTATGATCTGGGTCTGTAGCATCATCATAGTGATAGTCGACCACCCCAGATGACACTCCATTCGCCCAGTCTACGTTAAAATTGTAGTCAAGAGTCTGAGATGAGCCTGATCTAGTAGCTGTCGTCCCTGACGGAGAGCCACTGTCAGCCCATACAAAAAGTGAATTAAATCCTGCACTCACCACCATTATTAGAGAGAGTACAATACTCCAAATGCGTTTTTTATTCATGCATCTTCGCTCCTTTTACATTACGAACACATCACTGAAAGCATTATCTCTAGTTAACTTCCGATTGTCCTTAATCTTTATCTTTAACATTTAGATTTTATATATATTTCATAGTTTAATCAAGACTTTCACGCTTTGTACAAATAAAAAATTTTTTATTGCATTACCAAAATATCCCTGACATATCACTCAATCAGTGCACGCGCTAAGTCCTATCGAATATCTGCGCAAGCAAAAGAGCGGGGCAGACGCCTCGCTCTTATTACCATTATCACTTGATTAAATATCATAGCCCCTAGGTACTTGCTATGCCCCTAGTTCGCCTGATGCGCATCCTACGCAACACTTACGCCAATCGTTACGATGGATTCTTTGCCAGTGCTATGCGAGATTACTTTTACCTTTACTAAAGTGTATCCGTTCTCCGACATATCTGGGTGGTCGAGCACCTCCAGCGTTACACTGCCGTCATTTGGGAAGTTTGAGATGAGCGCCTTGTACTCGTCTAGAGTAGGTTCTGCATCTCCAACCTTCTTGTTGATTATCTTAGATGATAGCACTGGTGTGAATTCATCTTCAACTTCAGTTCCTTCGTCAGGATTTCCCTCGTCATGGTTATTATCAACTGTGCCTGGCTCTTCATTGTCAACATCTTCTACGAAAGTGATGTAGAGCGCAAAGTTAGCGTTCTTATTCTTTTCGTAGTCCTTGTTGATGCAGTTGAAGCTGAACTTGTAGTTGTATTCATCAACCTTGAATCTGCTCTCGTAGACATAGTGCTTTCCGCTAATCGATGTAGTTCTGAATATAGCTTTCTTGCCGAAATAGTCTTTGTTGAGCTTTATTGTCTGTCTGTACGCTATATTATTGCTATTTTCTTCAGACTTAGCAGGGTCAGTTACCTCTTCCCAAGTCTTGCCGCCATCGAAGCTGTATTCCATCTTAGTGATGTAATCTGTGCTGTAAGATTCAAAGAATATCGCAAACTCCGTACGTCTCTTCGAGCCCTTATGCGTAACTCTAGCGATTAACGCCTGGCTCTTAGTCTCATCCGAGAGATTCATCTTATCATAAAGCTTCTCACCGGTGTCCCTGTTGGTCACTTCTATTCCGTACTTGTCAAACTCAGAGTACGGAACCACGATCTTAGTGCCGTCTTCCTTGACGAGCTCAACCTTTATGCTCGATAGATCAAGAGGCTTCGCGATATCGGACTTTAGCACTCTCTGGCCTGTATATCCGTTCACCTCTGTAGGCTCTAGCATTTTGATATCGGTTATGTCGTTTCCGGTCTTCTTGTCATTCTCAGAAAGCTCTAGAGCGTTATCCACGGATAGTCCAACTCCGCCTGTAGTTAGTGTAGCACCGGAGATTGCATCCATCATCTTCTTGCATTTGTGATGCTCTCCTAGATACTGTCTTATAACTGGCGAAACCATCTCGGCTCTTCTAACATCGGTAATTTTGCTCGCATACTCTTTACCTAGAAGCTTCTCCGCCTCCTTGGCATGATCCTTTGCGCCAGCAATCTGGTCGATGTACTTTCTGTATACCTTGAGAATAGCGACATTTCTCTTGCCAGCTTCTCCGCATAGGTATGGTATTACTCGCGATGAGATGCCCATGTAATCGAGTCCTGAGTAGCCCTGACCCTCGACGAATACGATGCTCTCGATGACATTGTTCTTGATATTGACAACAGTCTTAACTCCGCCTCTAGCCTCATCGAATCCATCACCGAGTCCGATGAACTGTCCGTCTTTAAGCTCTCCTGTTCTCATGAATTCACTAATCTCTTTTTCTACCCTAGCATCTAGATCCAGTTCAGGAGTTACCTGCTCTCCTGGATTAACCGTAGGATTAGTACCAGGGTTCACTGGATTTGAGCCAGGGTTTATGCCTGAGTTTCCACCAGGAGTTGTACCAGGATTTACTCCAGGTTTTTCGCCTGGTTTCACATCTGGTTTAGATGGCTTCACGACAGGCTTTGATGGCTCTACGGCTGGCTTCGAAGGCTTTACAGCTGGTGCTGTGCTAGTTCCGTTCTTAGCCACTCGTGAAGTAGCCGCCTGGTTCTGAACTCTGTTATGAGAAATAACTTTTCTAGCTCTCTGGCTATCGCCCGAGCTCCTGTTTAACGCGCTGTTACCGCTTTCCCCGTTGCTATTAGTCTCATAGTCCCCTGCAGTACCCTTATCTTCACTCTCCTGTGGCGTATTTTGCTCATCAGCTACATCCGTCTGTTCTTTCTTGTGGGAGACTGTAGATTTTCCAGACTTCTCAGCCCCTCCTCCGAACATAGCGAAAGCGATTCCCCCTGCCACTGCTAGGATGAGTGCGCCGATCAATATCGGCTTTAAGATCGCGTTCTTACCCATTCATTCCTCCTAAAATAATAGTTAGATAGATTGAATTAAAGTTAACCATGACTAACTTTAGTATATCATAGAAGTACATATAATTTTTATCAATCTTTTAAATCACTTGTATTTTATTTGTTTATTTGCAGTAGTCTATAATCTCCATCAGCAGGATTTAAGACTGAATATATAGCAATTATTCCAATTCTCGCATATAAAAACAGTGGATGCGCTACCCCGCACCCACTGTTCATGAAAGAAAGTACTTTAATGATATGTTGTCAATTTGAATGAATATTATTTCTTTTTCTTCTCCTCTATGACCTTATGCTTTTCTTCATCTCTGGTGTGCTCTATATGTAGAACCATGCCTGTGAGGGCGAAGAGTGCAATAACGTTAGGGATTACCATCAGCTGGTTAAACATATCTGAGAGCTCCCATACAAGGTCATTCGAAGCACAAGTGCCGAGGAATATGAATACAAGTGCAATTGCCGTATACACCTTTACCGACTTCTCACCAAACATGTAGATCATGTTGATCTTGCCGAACATGTTCCAGCCTAGGATAGTCGAGAAGGCGAAGAAGAACAGGCAGATAGCTACAAACATCGGTCCTATCTTATCACCGAAAGCTGACGCAAACGCAGTCTGAGCGAGGTTCGTTTTATCTATGCCCTTAGGAATAACTCCGTCAGCGATAGCACCGTCTTCTGCGTACATGGTCGAAATAACCACTAGCGCGTTGAGCGTTAGGATGACGAATGTATCTACGAATACACCGATCATAGCTACAGTACCCTGCTCATGAGGGTTCTTAACGTGAGCCTGAGCGTGAGCGTGTGGGGTCGAACCCATACCAGCTTCATTCGAGAAAAGCCCTCTCTTAGCTCCCTGCGAGATAGCAGTCTTAAGCGCCATACCGAAGCCTCCGCCAATGATAGCCTGTGGCTCAAACGCATACTTAAAAATCATGCCAAATGTAGCTGGAATGTACTTTATACGCATTATCAACAGAATCAGTCCACCTAATATGAATATAGCTGCCATGATTGGTACGATTTTCTCCGTAACGGAAGCCAGTCTCTTAGTACCACCTAGGAAGATAAATCCGCAAAGTAAAACCAAAACAACGCCAACTGTCCAACCAGGTACTCCAAACGCTGTGCTAAATGTTGCTCCGATGGAGTTTGACTGTACCATGCAACCGAAGAATCCGAGCGCAAGCGTAATAGCTACTGCAAAGAATCCTGCCAGGAATCTTCCGAAACCGCCTTTGAATGCAGTCCTGATATAGTAAACAGGACCTCCAAGGAATTCACCAGATGGTGCCTTCTGCCTAGTCTCGATAGCGAGCGTAGCCTCTGCGTATATTGTGGCCATCCCGAAGAATGCTATAACCCACATCCAGAAGATAGCGCCCGGTCCACCGGTTAAAATAGCACCTGAAGCACCTACGATGTTACCAGTTCCAACCTGAGCTGCAATAGCGGTCGCAAGAGCCTGAAATGAGCTCATGCCGTTATCGTGCTTATGACCTCTTAGGGATATTCCGCCAAAGGTTCTCTTGAATCCCTCTTTGAAATATCTTACCTGGACAAACCTAGTCCTAAACGTATACCATAGTCCAACACCAAGCAACATGAATACCAACACATAGTCTGATAAATAAGCATTTATCTCTTGCACAATCGGAAGCATCTGTTCTCTCCTTTAACTAAATAATTCCTAACTGCTAGTCTTTATGATTTCTAGCGCGATGTACTTTTATAAGTACATCATAAAATTATATTAGCAAAGAGATTTATTTGTGTCAACACATAAATAATTTTTTATTTTATTGTTTTATGAGACAATTTTAAACCTTTATTTTGTATCGCACTACAACTGAATCCGTTCTAATTCCATGTTATGAGCAAAATCATGTCTTAAGATAAAAGCAACTCGTAAATGAAGTAGAGCATCCTTCATGATTCCCAACATTATTTAACTTTTTGAACAAAAAACACGACCAGCATACCGCCAGTCGTGTCTAATCGCTATATTCGATTGTACGAACCTTTACGCCTGAGCTGCTGCCTTAGCCTTCGCTTCAGCTGCCTTAGCTGCTTTCTCAGCCTCTGCCTTCTTCTTGGCATTGATTGCCATCTTAGCGTGTCTCTCATTGTAGCTGTTGATTGATCCTGTAGGACAAACGCCCATACACATTCCGCAGTTCTTACACTTCTCGTAATCTACAGCTGCGACGTTATTATTAACGTGAATTGCGTCGAACTTACATGCTTTCTCACACTTTCCACATCCGATACAACCGTTCGAGCACTGCTTACGAGTAACTCCACCCTTTTCAGTGTTCATACATAGAACGTGAACTTCCTTCTTATAAGGAACCATCTTGATGATAGTCTGTGGGCATGTAACTACGCACTTACCACATGCAACACATGTGTCTCTATTAACCTTAGCAACGCCATCGATGATGCCTATAGAATCAAATTCGCAGACACCCACGCAGTCTCCAAGACCGATACATCCCTGGGAACAAGCTGAGTTGCCGTTAAAGAAGGTCTTAGCACCTGCACATGACTGCATGCCCTGCCACTCAAGAATCTTCTTGGAAGCATCGCATGTTCCGTTGCACATTACCTGTGCGATCTGCTTATCAGCGCCGCCTGCAGCACGACCGAGTATGTTAGCGATCTGCTCAGCACAAGAAGCTCCACCTACTGTACAAGCGCTGCAGCTTGTTGACTCATCGTTAACTACTGCGTTTGCGTAGTCATCACATCCAGCGAATCCACATCCACCGCAGTTAGCGCCAGGTAGAATCTCTCTTACCTCGGATACTCTCTCATCTACTGGAACGTAGAAAGCGTGTGAAGCGATTACTAGCAAGAGAGAAGCTATGAATCCTGCGCAAACTACAAGTACTACTGCTGTTATAATTGCATTCATCTATACCCCTCCTTACTGGAATAATCCTGAGAATCCCATGAATGATAGCGAGAGGATTGTTGCACTTACGAGTACCATTGGAACTCCCTTAAATGCAGCAGGTACGCCCTCTTCATTCCAGAGCTTCTCTTCACGAACACCTGCAAACAGTACCATCGCAAGGCCGAAACCCACTCCAGCTCCAGCTGTGTAAACGATAGCCTGAATGTATGTGTAGTTATAGTTGATAGCGTTGATTGTCGCACCGAGGATAGCGCAGTTTGTTGTGATCAACGGAAGGTAGATACCGAGCGACTTCTGAAGCGCTGGCATAAACTTCTTCATGAACATCTCAACGAACTGTACTAGAGCCGCGATTACGAGGATAAACACTACAGTCTGTAGATATGCAATATCTAGCTTGTTAAGTACCTGTTGGATTGGCCATGTTGTAATTTCCGCAATTACCATTACGAATATTACCGCACCACTCATACCAACCGCCGATTCCATCTTGTTAGAAACTCCGAGGAATGAGCAGATTCCGAGGAACTGCGATAGCAGGAAGTTATTTACAAGAACGATCGACATAAAGATGATAACTAAATTTAACATTATGCCTCAGCTCCTTTCTCCTCTGCTGCAACTTCCTTAGCTTCTGCTAGGTTGCATGAATTGTACATTGGGCATGTGCCACAGCTAAACGATTTCTTCTTGAGAGCCTTGCCATTAGTGAGTACATTTAGTACTGCGATGAGAACTCCGAATACGAAGAAACCACCAGGTGCGAGGTTGAAAAATCCGATTGGCGTGAACCATGAACCGAATACTGTCATACCAAACCACGTTCCTGCTCCGAGTAGCTCTCTGATTGTACCCATTACTGTAAGTGTGAGCGTGAATCCGAGACCCATTCCGATTCCGTCTAGAGCAGAATCAAATACAGTGTTCTTGTTAGCAAACGCCTCAGCTCTTCCGAGGATGATACAGTTTACTACGATTAGAGGAATGAATAGACCTAGCGACTTATAAAGTGCTGGCACGTATGCCTCTAGCAAGAACTGAACTACTGTTACGAATCCAGCAATTACTACGATGTAGCACGGGATTCTTACTTTGTCAGGAATAACCTTACGAAGTAGTGATATTACTACGTTAGCTGCAATCAGTACCGCTGTGGTTGAGAGTCCCATACCAAGACCGTTCGAAGCGGATGAAGATGTAGCTAGTGTAGGGCAGGTACCGATTAGAAGAACCAATACTGGGTTCTCTTTGATGATACCGTTTGTGATGATTGATAATTTACTCTTATTGCTCATTTATTTAGCCCCTCCCATAGCCTTATACTGCTTTAGACCAGCAAAAACAGATTCGTGAATAGCCTGTGAGGAAATCGAAGCTCCAGTGATATACTTAACCTTCGACTTTGAATCCTTGATAGTCTCGCTTCCAAGATCCGATAGACCCTTGTACTGTCCAAGGTGCTTTGGGTCCTGAGCCTTTGTACCGATACCAGGAGTATCTTGAGCACTCATAATCTTAACGTTAGTAATCTTACCCTTGTTGTCGATACCTATCATAGCAGTTAGGGTACCACCATAACTGTTTGAGTTTACAGTCACTACTACACCTGAGCCATTTACAGCCCTGGATGCCTCTGTAACGTATATCTTATTCTTCTGAACTACCACGAGCTTTCCGTCGTAATTCTTGAATTCGCCTTTTGCCTCTGGAATCAGTTCGGACTTAGCCTTGTTCGACTCCTTGAGGTTGTTCTTATCGATGATTGGCTTCGTAACACCGTACGCCATAGCAAGTGCAAATGTAACTACGAAACAAATCAGTACGAGCACGAGGATCGGCGAAATGAAACTTGAAAATGTGCTTTCTTTTTTCTTCATTATTTCGCACCTCCCTTTACATAGCTCTTATACGACCATCTGTTGATAAGTGGTGTGCAGATGTTCATAAGTAGGATTGAGAACGAAACACCTTCTGGATAGTTACCCCATAGACGGATAGCCATAGTGATAATTCCGCATCCGATACCGAACATAATCTGACCCTTGGTTAGCTTAGGCGATGTTACATAGTCTGTAGCCATGAAGAATGCACCAAGCATTACACCACCAGCACAGAGGTGGAAGATAGCCATGTTGAAGTCACCCTTGTAGTATGCAAGAGCAATAACAAATACAGTTCCGAGGAACGCACATGGAATCGCTGGGGAAATTACCTTTCTCCAGATAAGGAAAAGTCCTCCAACGAGAAGCGCAAGAGCACTTACTTCACCGAGGGATCCGCCAGTGAATCCTAGGAACATGTCCATATTGGATGGAAGATCAGACTTGCTAGCTCCACCAGCAACAAGTGCTAGAGGTGTAGGTCCTGTTACAGCATCAGTCTTAGCTGCCATTCTTGGAAGTGGCCATGTTGTCATCTGTGCTGCAAACGATATGAATAGGAATATTCTGGCAGTGATTGCCGGGTTAACGAAGTTTCTTCCGATTCCACCGTAGAGCTGTTTAATAACAACGATAGCTACGAAACATCCTATTACTGCCATCCATAGCGGGAAGCTGGATGGAACGTTAAATGCTATCAGTAGACCTGTTACTGCTGCACTGAGATCGCTGATTGTCTGCGGCTTCTTAGCGAGCATGTTGTATATCCATTCGAAGCCTACGCTGGCAACGATACATACAGCTGCAAGAAGCAGAACTCTAGCTCCGAAAATATATGTGCTGGCAACTAGAGCTGGAAGCATAGCAAGCAGAACAGTTCCCATTAATTTGGTAGTATCTTCATCTGTAACGATGTGTGGAGATGTGGATACTATCAGATTGTTATGAAATTTCTTATTATCCATTCTTCTTCGCTGCCTCCTTTACCAAGCCTTTCGCGAGCTTATTGGTAAAGCTCAAAGGTCGTCTTGCAGGACATACGTAAGAGCAACTTCCGCACTCCATACACTGCATAACCTTGAACTTATCAAGTGACTCTGCGTCATGTCTCTCGTAGAAATCTGCGTAGAGCATAGGAACGAGCTTGAATGGACATCCGTGATGACAACGACCACAGTTGATACATCCAGTCTCGGTCTTAACAGTAGCTGTCTCCTTGCCGAAGCATAGGAGCGAACCAGTATTCTTAACAGTTGGAGTCTCATCTGAATGAGTTGCACGACCCATCATAGGTCCACCCATTACGATCTTCTTAGGCTCCTGCTTGTATCCACCGCAAAATGAAACTACATCAGCGATGCGTGTTCCGATTGGAACGAATACGTTCTTAGGCTCAGCAACAGCATCTCCATCAACGGTGATTCTTCTCTGAACGAGAGGCATACCTGTTCTGAAGTACTGTCCCAGAATTCCGATTGTTGAAACATTACATAGAATTACACCAAGCTGTGCAGGAAGAACACCAGCATTCATAACCTTACCGGTGGTCTCATATACGAGCACTCGCTCAGCTCCCTTAGGGTATCTCGATTGCAGCTTGAACACCTCGATGTTATCGATACCGTTCTGCTGAATCAGTCTGTTTAAATTTTCGATAGCGTCAGGCTTGTTCTCCTCGACTCCGATGATACCTTTCTCTAGGTTCAAATACTTCATAGTTAGAAGCATACCGTCGAGAACATCCTGTCCATCCTCTACCATAATTCTGTTATCGCCTGTGATGAATGGCTCACACTCAGCACCGTTGATAACCAGGGTAGTACATTCGTCTAGATTCTTTGGATCCATCTTGATGCTCGTTGGGAATGAAGCACCTCCTAATCCAACCATACCACTAGCTCTTACTGCCTTGACGAAATCAGCATGACTCTCAATGTGAGGAATCTGAACCTCTTCACTGATTTCCTGCTTCTTATCAGTCTCAATAACGATATGTGTCTCCATCCCGCCCATCGAGGAACGTACTGATGTGATATCAGTAACTGTTCCAGATACGCTGGAATGAATAGGAGCACTAACGAAAGCTTCTGTGTCACCGATCTTCTGACCGACTTTGACATAGTCGCCCTTTGCTACGAGAGGCTGACAAGGAGCACCAATACTCTGCGACATGCAGATTTCAACCACATCTGGAATCGGCATCACTTCGGTCTCACGACCTGCAGTATTCTTGTGATGCTTAACCAAAATGCTTGGTAAATGTTTACCTTGGCTCATCCTTAAGAACCCTTCCTTTCTTAGATTCGTACAAATAATATCCATTGCATGAGAAAAATTATACATCAAAATTCCCTATAAGTCACCTCAAATTTCCTTGAAAAGTACACAATCGCTTTCAACTTTAACTCGTCCCTCTTCATCTACCCCTAGAACCACATGTTGTGCTACTAGTTGGTCTCGGACGTACAAGATAACCGATTTGCTTAGCACTTCACCAGGGCAGGCGATTGGCGTTCCAGGAGGATAAGGGATGATGGACTCGTAGAGAACTCTTCCCTCGGCACTATATAAAGGAACCTCTTCATAGGTGTCGGGGATTTTGCGCTGCTCTAGCCGCTCTATAAGTGCTGAATCTGATGATGGAGTTCTCAGTTCTGCAATCTTGTCTACCGGCTGTGATGCATTCTTGTTCGCCGCCTGCGCTTCGTTTTTAGCTTGCTTCTGCACCGCTTCCTGGGCGACAGACTCGGTTTTAGAGGCAGAGCTTTCCGGTTCCACACCTTGGATTCTGCCGCCATGGTGCGCCGAGAGGTCACGCAGGGCGCTAAGCACATCTTCATAGTCGCCTCTCTCGTTTCCGAGCCCTGTCATCAGCATCACATAATCGCCATGCGTGAGTTCCACCCAGATGTTTCTCTTCTCGAGCTCCTCCGCCAGTTCGGGGCCGCTGAGGCCGAGGGCTGACATTGTGATGCTGACCTTGGTTTCATCAAGGTCGATGCGATCGATGAGCCCGAGGCCGGCAATCTGGGCAGCCTCTTCATAGAAGTATTTGATATCTGCATCCCAGTTCTTGATGAGATTGTAGCCGTCCATCCTGAGTATCTGCTGATTGATATCGAGGCTGCCCATCAGCAGGTAGCTCGGACTCGTAGTCTGCAGCATGCGGAGGAGCTCGCTAATCCGAGAAACATCTGGCCTCTCAGTGCAGATGTTGAGAATTGCGGAGCCCGTAAATGACAGCAGCGTCTTGTGCGTGCTGTCCACCACAATGTCGGCTCCGCAATTCTCTGCCGCACGGTGCGGGAGCCCATCTTCACTGCGCAGGTAATCAAAGAATTTAAGGTGCGCACCGTGCGCTTGATCCACAATCAGAATCCTGCCGTGCAGGTGAACGATGCTGGCAATTCGCTCGATATCTGATAATACACCGTAGTAGTTCGGACTGGTCACCAGCACGGCTTTGATGCCACCGTCTTCAATCAAGGCCGCCTCAATCTTGTCCGGGTCTAATCCGAGCTGAAGCCCAGTTTCGCCATCTATCTCAGGCATTATGTAGACCGGATCTATCCCGCCAAGTCTGAGCGCTCCATATACGGATTTATGGGAATTCCTTCCCATAAGAAGTTTACCTCCTCTTGGAACACTACCTAATATCGAAGCCATGAGCCCTGCACTGCTGCCATTTACAAGGAGCTCCGTATGCTTTGCCCCATAGAGCCCGGCGTAGCCTTCCATCATATCCCTGATTCGTTCTCGTGGCTGCTGCAGCGCATCAGCTCCAGGAATCTCCGTTATATCGTTTCCCACGACGTTCTTGATGAAGTCGCCAAAGCCGTAGATCCCATACAGCGTGCTTCTACCTTTGTGGCCGGGCATATGAAACGAAATCGGGTGAGTCTCCTTATGATACATAAGGAAGTCTGTCAAGCTGACTCTATCTTTCATCTTTCGGTATCCTCCGTCTCAGGTGGCAGCTGAGGTGTAGCTGCCTTACTCTAGTAAAAAAGCACAACGAACTGATTGCGACCTTACCTGGCCATCTAGTTCCTTGTGCTTATGTCGCATCATATATAATGAGCTCCGCTCGTTTTCCAATCTAAATCTCGATTGGCTAATTTAGTATCTCCTACTTGATCACGTCTCTTCCTACGTAAGGCCTCAGCGCTTCTGGTACTACCACGGTACCATCTTCCTGCTGGAAATTTTCAAGGATAGCAGCTACAGTTCTGCCTACCGCTAGACCGGATCCGTTCAGCGTGTGTACAAATTCCGGCTTTGCCTTTTTCTCTCTTCTGAACCTTATATTAGCTCTTCTAGCCTGATAATCTTCAAAGTTTGAGCAGCTTGAAATCTCAACATAGCGGCCGTAGCTTGGCATCCACACTTCGATATCGTAAGTCATCGCTGCTGAGAATCCGAGGTCCCCAGAGCACAGTCTAACTACTCTGTAAGGAATACCTAGCTTCTGTAGTACTTCCTCCGCATCGTGTGTGAGCTTTTCTAGTTCCTCATAGGAATTCTCAGGATACGCAAGTTTAACCATCTCAACCTTATTGAACTGGTGCTGTCTGATCAGCCCTCTAGTATCGCGTCCAGCTGACCCAGCCTCTTTGCGGAAGCATGGCGTATATGCCGTGTAATAAACAGGCATTTCCTCTGGCTCGATAATCTCATTGGAACGGAGATTAGTAACCGGAACTTCTGCTGTCGGAATCAGGAAGAAATCCTTCGCAGGCACATAGAACATGTCGTCCTCGAATTTAGGTAACTGACCCGTCCCGGTCATAGCATCACGGTTAGCCATAAAAGGTGGCAAAATTTCAGTATAGCCCTGTTCTTCCGTGTGGAGGTCGAGCATGAAGTTTATTACAGCCCTCTCGAGTCTTGCCCCTAAACCCTTGTACACTGTGAAACGAGAGCCAGAAATCTTGGCAGCACGTTCAAAATCCAGTATGTCTAGAGCTTCTCCGATATCCCAGTGTGCCTTTGGCTCAAATGCGAAGGAAGTCGGCTCTCCGAACTTACGAAGCTCGAGATTCTCGCTATCATCCTCTCCGCTTGGAACATCTGGGTGAGGTGTATTAGGGACGTAGAGTAGTGCCTTTCTGAGTTCCTCTTCCACTTCGCTAACCTCTGCATCTAAGGATTTAATCTCTGCACTTAACTCCTTCATCTCTCTAAATAGAGCTGACGTATCCTTACCTTCCTTCTTGAGCTTTGGCACTTCACGCGATACTGTATTCTGCTTGTTTTTAAGCTGTTCAACTTCCGCAAGAAGCTCCCTTCTCTTGGTATCAAACTTTAACACGTTGTCGATGCCAAAGTCACCTTTTCCACGTCTTTCCACATCGGCTTTAACGCTCTCGAAGTTTTCTCTCACTCTTTTGACGTCGAGCATTTCTTAACCCCCATATTATCGTATCTTCCTAAATCTATTAAAATAAGTTCTTAATATAAGTGCTGTACGCACCTCTAAGCTCCTCGATTTTCTCCTGAATAAGCAGCTCATATCTAGACGCCGCATCAAAATCCGCAGAATCAATCGCTTCTCTCGCAAGCGTCAAAATCGATTTGCTATCGATGGAGTCCTTGCCGAGCGCAATGCGCAGGCTGTTGACCCTTCTCCAGTTCATTATATCATAATCAGTCGCTTCGAGCTCATTATGTCTCTTCTTGCAGTTTCTGACAAAATCCATTGAATTAGGCAAAATCCTATCGCGGAACTCCATAACCCACTTCATAGACATCTGTGCACGGTATGACATAATCACATCCTTAGCCGTCTCATCTCCGCCTGTAAGCTTAGCGAGTTCATCTTCGTGCGTGTCAAATGCCTTCAAATTCTCCCATACCGTAGCAGGCGCTTTTCCGAAAAGCTTTTCTCTCTCTCTCTTCGTGAAGCATTCGAAAACGTTGAGCTCACTCCTATATTCCCTGTCCTTTGCGAGATAGAAGTCCTTTTCTCCTGCTTTTTTAGAGATAGATACTGCGAGTTCTGTTGGTGTCTTGCCATTAGAGAGAACCGCCTCAATGCCGTCTAGCATAAGCATGAACGACGCTCCCACAACCAGATAAGTGTTGCTATGAGGGTTAGGCGACCTGAGCTCAAACCTTGTAGCCATAGGGTTGTTCTGGTCTCTGACTAATCCGATCAGAACCGTTCTATTTCTAGAAGGTGTTACGCAGTCCTTACCCAGCGAGGTTACGATGCAGACCGGAGCCTCGTATCCTGGCTTTAGCCTTCTAAATGCATCATGCGTCTGTGCCACGAAAGGGTTTAAAAGCTCGTAGTTATTTAAAATTCCCATGAGCGCTCCGAATCCAACCGGGCTCATGTATTCGTTCATTCTATCCTTTGACTCAAATAGATTTACGACCTTTCCCGACTTAAGCCTTGCTGATACACCGAGGTGAGTATGTTCTCCACTCCCTGCAACGCCTGGCATAGGTTTTGCAAGGAATGTTACCTCCAGGTTGTTAGCTCTAAATACATCCCTCACTATGTGCTTAATCTGACCTTCATTATCCCCAGCCTGCACTGGCGATGAGTATTTCCAGTCAATCTCAAGCTGCTCCATGATATGGTCATAGCTTCCAGAATTGCCCATCTTAGCTCTTACTCCGCCGACCTCCTTGTGTCCCATCTCGACACCGAAGCCATAGCGGTCAAGTATCTCGAGCGTCTGCTCAAGAGCCGTATTTACAGGTCCTATAGTCCTCTTCCAGTACTGCTCCTTAAGTTCCTGCGAAGTGGAAAGCTGATCTCTGTCCGCTTTGTCATCTGGGGTTTTTACCCAGAACTCGAGCTCAGTTGCACTAGTTAGGTTAATCTCTTCAATATCGTCTATCGAATTAATGCCGTCTAGGTACTCGACTACATATGGATACTGCTTCAGCATCTCCATGAGCCTTGTCTTGAACTTGCGTATAGAATCCTTGCAGAAAATTCTCGATCCAACCATCCTATCATTGTTGTGTCTTAGGAATGATGGAATCCTCAGTGTACCGACTGGCAAGCCGGTCGCAAAATCCATGTTGCTGAAATTATACTCGACGTACCAATTCACATCCTTATCCGGAAGTATGTCAACTCTGGCATTCGCAAGGTTTGCAATCTCAGGTAGCGCTACGCTGGATCCGTCGGTCTGAACCCCATTTTCAAGAAGCTTCTCCATATCATCGATGAATGTCTTGATAGGAATTTTCTCATCCGTAAAATGACCACCAAGGTCCACACCCGCAAATGACACGAACTTGACCTCCGGATGTGCACGAAGCACATTTGCTACCGTTTCAACTCCATGTTCTTCAGCAGGAAGTGTAAAGAGCATCTTTTCCAAATCGAAATTTATCATAACATCTCCTTATCTCGCAAAGTAAAAAGTAATTTGATCCTAGCTTCCTATCCAGCAAGCTGATCGAGATATCCAGACAGCTCATCTAGATACTCGCCATAAGCCTTCCAGTCCCCATTTTTCTGGGCCTTCACAGCATTATCATACGCCTCCTTGGCCTTGCCAATCAGCTCTTTCTGGTTACTAGAGCCACTAGCCCCACCGGAACCTCCTGAAGAATTGCTGCTGACACTGCCCGAATTCCCTGCGCCATCTCCAAATAAATTCTCAAGCGCCTCATCCAGTGTAGATGCGTATGCTATCTTATCTCCGTAAGCGACTATTACCCTCTTAACCTCAGGTATCGCTTGATTTGAGGCCTCGAGATATACCGGCTCTACGTACATTATAGAATTATTTACAGGAATTATAAACATGTCCCCACGTTTATACGTAGTCCCTGATGAATTCCATAACGAGAACTCCTTGGCAATCTCAGAGTTCTGATCTATCTGCGCTTCAACCTGCATTGGACCGTAAACGGTCTTGTTCTTAGGGAACTTATATACAACGAGCTTGCCGTATTCATCTCCGTCATTTCTCGCCATCATGATTGCTGTCATGTTCTGCTTCGACTTAGGAGTAAAAGGAATCATATTTATAAACTCTTCACGCTTTTCTCCCGGTAGATTAAATATGAAGAAGCTCGAACTCATCGGTCTCTCTTTTGTGCCGTATATCTGATTTGCAACATCCCAGAGATCTTCCTTCTGATAGAAGACCTTGACTTCATTCATATGATACTTGGTGTAAGCACCAGCCTGGATATTGAGGAGTGTCGATGGATACTTAAAATGCTTCTTTAATCCCGATGGAATCTTATCCTTACCCTTGAATAGCGTCGGATATATCTTCGCATACGTCTTTGCAATCGGATCCTTATCATCCACAACGTAGTAATTTACATCTCCATTGTAAGCATCAACAACCACCTTGATCGAGTTTCTGATATAATTCGTAGTCCCAATCTGACCCGAATAAGGCTCAGAATACGGATAGTTGCTGCTAGTCGTATACGCATCTATAACCCAGTACAGCCTACCATCCACGATGGTCATGTAAGGGTCCTTCTCATACTCGAGGTACGGCAAAATTTTATTTACCCTCTCAAGAATATTTCTATTGATGATTATCCTCGAATCCGAGTTGATATTCCTCGACACGAGCATCTGCATGCTTCCCTCTCTGATTGAAAACAGCAGTCTGCTTACAATTCCGAGCTTTATACCTGCCTTGCCCTTGTACTTGGTATACTTGTTGTTATTCCCATCTGGGTAATCGAATTCCTGCTCATCCCCATTGACGATTATATAGTTGTTCGTGAGCTCACCGAAATAGATCTCAGGTCTCTTAATCTTTATTTCAGGAATATTTGACTCAGGTGGAATATTTTTGACGAGCACATCCGGTTGTCCGCTTGCAGTTACGGAGTTAACCTTGGATAGCGCAACTCCATAACCATGAGTGTACTTCAAATGCTTGTTAATCCATGTATCGCTAATCTTGGCTTCGTTAATCTCACGCGCCGACAGATATACCTGCGTTTCAGAACTATTTATATCGTATCTATCCACATCTACATCATTGAAATCGTAGTACTGACGAATACTCTGGGTTTGATTGTAGTAGTCCTTTACGGGCTCATAGTCGTTGATCCTGATGTTACTGATAGTTGGTTTGTTACTAGCTATATCTGCAGCTGTCAGATTGTTCTGTGCTGCAAAAGAATCGACCTTAACCTTGTCTAGACCGTACGCATGATTTGTATATTGGATGTTATTCTTGATGTATTTGCTTTCTTTGTTGATTTCATCTGGAGCAACTATCAGGCTCTGAACACCTACTTTAAGAATAGTTCCGAGGAAAAGCACCCCTATTATGAGCATCGGAACTCTAGCGAGCTTAAGATATTCTTTCTTATGCACGTGCCTTACCAAGCTAATCGCCCCAACTACCGCTAAAATCATAACCAGCAGGTACACTTTTTGCGTAATAGCAATATCCGTAAATCCAGCACCATACACCGTTCCAGTATGTGCATGTAAGAGTGTGAACTGCTTTAATACGAAGTGAATTCCTAGCATAACGTAGAAAACAACGCCCAAAATCATAGCCTTACCAGAGACTAGGCTAAATAGATGGTCCACATTTGACCGATTGACTTCGCGTTTATTCTCTCTGTGCTTCTTAGCTTGCTCCTTCGCTTTACCCGTAAATCCTTTTATGACTCTCGCGACATCATCTAAAGGGTCTCTCTTGCCGAACGGAATACTATTATCGGGACGTCCTCTCCTAACTTCATCATCTGCCGAAGTTTCATCTCCTGCCTGTGCCTCTTTCGCTGCATCATCTGCTTCAAGATCCTCAAAGACATCCTTCTTGTCGAAAATGTCCGGTTTCCTTACCGAAAGCAAAACGGCATAGTAAATTAACGTTACAATAACCACTCCGACAATAACGAATATCGCGATTGAATTAAGCTTAGTTAAAAACTCAAGTTTAAATATATAGAACGAAATATCTAGTCCAAAAATTGGATCCTTTAATCCGAACTTTGAGGAGTTCGCAAACATGAGAAATGATTGCCACGTGCTCGTAGCCGATACAAACGCTGCCACAACTCCGAAAATCACAGATATCATCCACGATAACACGTTTAGCTTGTGCATATCCGGAATTTCGTGTGATTCTATCTTACTAAAATATCCCTTTCTAAGGCTATTTAGATAAACTCGCACCAAAAGCCCTGAAAGCATGAATATTACAATCCCGAGCTTTAACTCTGTTGCAAGCTGCGTCCAAAAGACTCTGGTAAAGCCAAGTTCTCTAAACCACATCCAGTCTGTGAGAAAACCGACACTTCTACCGACTATAACTATCACAAAAATTGCTATAACAAGTAGCTTTCCAAAGACATTCCTTCGCTTACCTTCGCCATTAAATGTGTACGTAACTTTTCCTTTTTTCTTATCCTTAGCCATAATTTCTCCAAAAACCACATAATGCAGCGGTAGCCATCAAGCCTGCCGCTGCATATACGTATAAATCACCCTTATAGTAGCAATTCAGAATTATCACCCAGCGATGCGAAATTTGTAAACTTTCCAATCACTTCGCTGATTCGCTGCGCAACACCGCTGTCCGGCGCAAAGTTAAGTATTAGTATCACTACCAATAACAGAACTAGCAAGATTGCTACGATAACCGCAATTACCGTTAGAACTCCGCCTTTACGCGACTCTTCATCGTCATCATCAACTACGGACGGTGCTACACTGCCTCCCTTGTTTACAGTGGTAACTGCAGCCTGAGCTGGCGAACTAACCAGAGTTGTTGCAGCCGTAATAGGTTCAGTAACATTGGCACTGCTACTGAGTTCCGATCCTGCATCCTTCTTTGCCGCTTCAAGTTTAGCTGACTCGGCCTTAACTGCAGCTTCGACTGTCTCATGATGGGCTTCAGCTGGAGTTTCTTCAGTTTCTTCCTCATCCTGATACTCTGCTAACACATCCTCCATAAGCGTATAGTCGGCACTGCCATCCTGCAGTTTCTTATACTCCTCATCAAGAAGCTGCTGGAACTCTTCATTCTTACGATAGAGAGTATAGAACTTATCTATCTTACGAGTTGCCTCCATCCCTGCATCATCAACATCTGTACCAAAGAGATCCTTCTGTAGATCGTCAATCGACATAACCTCTTCTTGATTTAGATCCTCGTTATCCTCTTCCACAGCTGAAGTGTTAGCATCTGCTACATCTTCTGCAGAGAACAGCATATCAGCCTCTTCATCTGGTTCATCATCAATTGTATCGAATCCTAAAGCAGCCAACTCTGCCTCTAAGCTAGTTAAATCAGAGCGAGCCCCTGTCTCTGTAGCATTTGCTTCAGTCTCCGCCTCAGCCTTCGCCTGTACAGGCTCCTGCACTAGTTCTTCAGCCGAAACAACTTCTCTTGCTGGCAGTTCAACTGTTTCTGAAGTATCTTTGCCGAGAAGTTCTGCTAGACGCTTCTGTAGGTTTGCAATTTCACTTTCTATAGCCTTTGCAGCTGCTAGCTCAGCATCCTCAGCCTTTTCAGCAGGTGCTGAAGCTACCTCTACGGTTTCTGATGCTGCATTTACTGGCTCTGCCAGTGATGGTTTTGAAGCTATTTCTGCAGTTGGTTCTGAAACTGGCTCCGCAGCAACTTCTGTAGCTACTGGCTCCTCTTGCTCTTTTGGTTCAGTCGAAGTTTCCGAAACTGCTGCAACTGCTTCTGTAGCTGCATCATCACTAGTATCATGCGAATCAACTACTTCAGCAGTCTCTAATGCCGCCGGCTTATCAGCCTTTTCTGTCTCTTCATCCATATATAGCTCAGAGTAGTTGACAGGCTCCTCATAAGGAACATCTATGTCATCATTACCGAATGCGAAATCATCTGCTTCTGCTGTAGATTCAGTTTCAGGTTCAAGTTCGTAGTCCGTCTCTGGCTCTTTGTTATCATCTGTAAGCTCATCGTACGAGAATGTCTCTGGCTCATCATCGTCATCCTCATCATCGAGATCAAATTCCTCAGCTTCAGCGCGTTCCTGTGCACGCGAAACCCTGCTTGGCTTCACGTAGTCGAGATACTGGCTTACAGTCTCCTCATCTTCATCTGTGTCTTCAATATCAATATCAAAGTTGAATAAATCATCGTCTGATTTGTCTGCATGAACATCTTCTTTATCAGCGTCCTCATGGTTACCGATAAATGCAGAAAGCTCTGTCTCAAATTCATCTTCTGGAAGCTTAAACTCGTCCCTAGTGTCAGCTGCGGACACATGAACCATATCATCAACGAAGTTATGTGGTGGCTCTGCTTGGAACACTTCCTCGTGCGACTTGCGACGAGCATTTAGATACTCATCAAAATCCGCAGAAGCTGCATCTAGTCTATGCGAAACTTCCTTCTCATCCATCTCGCTTGCCTGCTTCTCCAGTTCAGCAACGATATCGTCCTTGAGTTCTGTGTATCCCTGAGTGTGCTCCCTTTCTTCATTAGGTAGAATAGAATCACTAAAATCAGAGTCAGCCGAAACGGATGCTTCTTCAGCTTCCTTCGCAGCCTTCTCTCGCTCTTCTTTTTCCTGCTTCATGACCTCTATGAAGTTCATAGTGCGTCCGTGACCAGATGCCGGAGCAGCTGCGGAATCACGCTTTAGAATTTCCTCGAGGGAATCCGGCTCCTCAGCCTTATGCGCAGGCTCAGCAGTATTGTGCCTATCCCAATCATTATTAACTGAACTGAACGACTGTGTTACGGTTTCAGCTTCCTCATCGTCAATCCCAGTTGTCTCCCAAGGGGATCTGATTTTCTTAGTAGGTTTCTTATGGCTCTCCTCAATTACAGAGCTCCAATCGAAAGAAACCGAGCTTGTTTTCTTCTTAGGCTCCTTAATCTCTAAATCCTCGGATCCGAAATTAAAGTCGAACTTCGTAGAAGATTCTCTCTTGTCCATCATATTTCCTTCTCTATTCGACGAACTAAACGCTGTATGTTCGTGTACTGACTGTTCTGCATCGGGATTGATTCTTGCACCACATACGCTGCAAAATCTAGCGCCCTCTGCCACTTCGTTGCCACAATTGCTACAGAACATTATTACCTCCCAAATTGCTTAAGCACACACTTGATATACCATCCAGCATGCCCGGTTGTTAATCTTCTATAAAGATTCATTGGAAATTATACATCAAGGAAATACTAATATCAAGATTTCGCTTGCAATTAGTGGAATTTGCGCACTATATGAGTTAATTATCGGTAAATTATCCTGATTTTGCACTATCCTTTTGTGTTTCGATTCCGAGGCTATTTAATTGCACCGCGGCGACGGTGCTGCTC
>ERZ773013.413-NODE-413-length-26998-cov-55.454404_pt1 | contig 26998 bp, 20 predicted proteins | sample MGYA00511670_ERZ773013 | MGnify/ENA primary metagenome ERZ773013 (study PRJEB29015, sample SAMEA2738120) | human oral metagenome | biome: human oral; feature: human-associated habitat; material: saliva | place: China | collected 2257 ... | reverse complement strand
TCACCACCGCCCGCATCGTGACTGCTTCCCTGATCCTGCTGGACCCTCAGGGTAATGTGGTGCGCCGTGGCGAGTGGCTGGCTGACCCCGGCGTTGAGATCCCCGCCGGTGCCGCCGCCGTGCACGGTATTACAACCGAGTACGCGCGTGAGCACGGCCGTCCCGCCCGCGAGGTGGTGTGGGAGCTTGCCGGCGCGATTGGTGCGCTGAACCTTGACGGCGTGCCGATTATTGCATTCAATGCCGCCTACGATTTTTCGGTGCTGCACCACGAGATGCTGCGCCACAATATTGCCAACGGTGAGCTGCCGCCCGGTGTGGTGCTCGACCCGTATGTTCTGCATAAGCACGTGATTCCGCGTAAGCGCGGCAAGCGCACCCTTGAGGTTCTTGCCGCCGAGTACGGTGTCTCCCTGGAGAACGCGCACACCTCCGCTGATGACGCCCTGGCGGCGGAGCGTCTGCTGGTGAAGCTCACCGAGCAGTTCCCCGAGGTTCTCAACGTGGATGCACGCCAGCTACACGAGCAGCAGATTCAGTGGGCGGCGGAGCAGGCGGCGAGCTTCCAGGCGTGGTTGCGTACGCAGCCGGGTAAGGAATCTGAGGTCATTGACGGCCGCTGGCCGGTGCGCCGCTAAACCTGCGCCGCTAAAAACCTAGGTAGCGCCCCAATTACTTCTCCTTTGCTGACGGGCTGACACTATCCCCGCTTGGGCTTCTCCCCTATGCTAGATAAGGAACCACACCTACACGAATAGCACGTGAATAGCACGACCCGGAAGGCCTCTCATGGATGATCAGCCCCGCACTACCGAGCCGTACCCTGACACTAATACGCGCAGTATTTATCTGGGGTCTACCCGTCTGGCTCATGAGCACCTGGTGGCGCAGTCGCAGGTGGTGCTCCGCCTGGGCCGCATCCTGATGAAGTCGGGTGCGAGCGCATACCGTATTAAGGCGTCGATGGCGCGTTTGGCAAAGGCTGTGGGGTTGAAGGAGCATCACGCGCAGGTGACCTTCACCGAGATTTCGACCTCTTCGTACACGGAGGGTAATTTCCGTACCGAGGTCGCTGAGCAGCGCACGATGGGCATTAACGCTCATAAGCTGGATCAGTTGGGTAAGTTCATTTCTGAGCTTCCTGAAAAGATCACCCCTGCGGAGGCGAATGCTGAGCTTGACCTTATTGATTCGGCGAAGCCTCTGTACACCCGCTGGATGTTGGCGCTGGCGTCGGCGGTGGCGTGTGCCGGGTTCGCGTTCTTGAACCGTGGCGGTCTGGTGGAGTGCACGGTGGTGTTCTTCGCGGCGGGTGCCGGCCAGTTTTTGCGTTCGACCCTGCTCAAGCGCGGGGTGAGCCATTTGGCAACGTGGATGGCGTGCGGCTTCCTGGCGGCGGGCCTGTACATTGCGATTGTTAATGTGCTGGTCGCGGTGGGTTGGATTAGCCCGAACCATATGATTGGTTTCATTTCGTCGGTACTGTTCTTGGTGCCCGGTTTCCCCATGGTGACGGGCATGCTCGATATTTCCCGCATGGACTTTTTGGCGGGTATTTCGCGTCTAACCTATGTGGGTTTGTTGTTGCTGAGTGCGTCATTTGCGGTGTGGGTTTTGGGTTCACTCTTCCACCTGCCGTTGGCGGCTCCTGCGCCTCTTAACCTTGACCCGACCCTGTATTTGGTGTTGCAGGTGCTTTCCTCGGGTGTTGCGGCGGCTGGCTTCGCGATGCTTTTTGCCGCTTCCCCGGTGGCGTGTGTGTGGGGTGGCGTGATTGCTGCGGTGGCGAACCCCGTCCGTATTCATATGGTGGAGGCGGGTATGCCCGCGCATATGGCAGCGACGATTGCCGTGTTTGGTGTGGGTATTTTGGCTGAGATTGTGGCGCCGCTGCATCAGCGTAAGTACACGCGTATTTCCCTGTCGGTTCCGGCGGTGGTGACGATGGTTCCGGGTGTTCCGTTCTACCGTTCGATGTCGCATTTTGCTAGCGGTGACATGTACTCGGCGGCGAGCGGTTTCGTGCAGTCCCTGCTGATTTTCATGGCGTTGGGTATGGGCCTGGCGTTTGTGCGTCTGCTCTTTGATAAGAACTGGCTGTTCGATCAGGACACTCAGGTGCTCAACCGTCTGGACACTGACCGGCACCTGCGTTAGCGCGTTGCGCATCCCCTCTGTTCCCTAACTTGTTTGTTGTGTTTTATCGTCACCTTTCGGTACGTTCAGGTGCTTGTCACCTGCGGTTCATCTGTAGCGCCTATGATGGTTAGGGACGGGACGTTAGTAACGTGCGGGCTCTGTCGCCTGCCGTGCGTCGTCCCTTGTAATTCTTTAGTTCGCCGTCCCTGTTGAAAGGCACCGATACGATGACTCCTTCCTCTACCCACCCGCTGCACCACGAAGCCAGCGAGAAGCTGTTTGAGCGTTCTCGCGCGGTGATTCCCGGCGGCGTGAATTCCCCGGTGCGCGCCTTCAATTCTGTGGGCGGCACTCCTGCGTTTGCGGCGAAGGCTAAGGGCGCGTACCTGTACGATGCGGACGGCAACGAGTACGTTGACCTGGTCTGCTCGTGGGGTCCGTCGATTCTGGGTCACGCGCATCCGCAGGTGGTTGAGGCTGTTCAGCAGGCGGCTGAGCGCGGCCTGTCGTTTGGTGCGGCGAGCGCGCCGGAGGCTGAGCTGGCTGAGCTGGTGGTCAACCGTATTAACGCGGTGATTCCTGGCGCTATTGATCAGGTGCGTATGGTGTCGACCGGTACTGAGGCGACCATGACTGCGATTCGTCTGGCGCGTGGTGTGACCGGTCGCGACAAGATTATTAAGTTTGCGGGCTGCTACCACGGCCACGTGGATGCGTTGCTCTCCGAGGCCGGTTCGGGCGTGGCAACCCTGGCGTTGCCGGGTTCTGCTGGCGTGACTGCCGCAACCGCCGCGGAGACCATCGTTCTGCCCTATAACGACCTGGACGCTGTACGTGAGGCGTTCGCGAACCATGAGGGTCAGATTGCCGCAATTATTACTGAGGCGGCGCCCTGCAACATGGGTGTGGTGACCCCCGAGCCCGGTTTCAACCGTGGCCTGCACGAGATTGCTCACGCGAACGGTGCGCTCGTCATTTTTGATGAGGTGCTGACCGGTTTCCGTGTGTCTTCGGCTGGTTACTGGGGTTACGCGGCTCCCGAGGATGGCGGCTGGGTTCCCGATATTTTCACGTTCGGCAAGGTCATTGGTGGCGGTATGCCCATCGCGGCGCTGGCCGGTAAGCGTGAGGTCATGGAGCACCTGGCACCGGTTGGCCCCGTCTACCAGGCGGGTACCCTCTCCGGTAACCCGCTGTCCGTCGCGGCGGGCATTACGACCCTGACCCTGGCTGATGCCGCCGTCTACGCGCACCTGGATTCGCGTAGCGCCCAGCTGCAGCAGGCGCTGACCGAGGCGTTCAACGCCGCGGGTGTGGACCACTCCATCCAGAGCGCCGGTAACCTCTTCTCGGTGGCCTTCGGCACCTCTCAGGAGGGCGTGCACAATTACGCCGACATCAAGGCCTCGGCAACCAGCCGCTACAACGCGTTCTTCCACTCCATGCTCGAATCCGGCGTGTACCTGCCGCCGAGCGCGTTCGAGGCATGGTTCGTTTCTGCCGCCCACGACGATGAGGCGATGGACCGTATCATCTCGGCTCTTCCGGCTGCCGCAGCTGCTGCTGCATCCGCTTAAGGGTTCGAGAGACGTAAGGAGGTGAGCCGCTCATGGATCTGAGCGCTCTGGGACTGCCTATGGAGCAGCTACGCGACGTGTGGCTAATCGCCTTCATGGTGTACCTGGGCTTGTGCCTGCTGGTGGATATCGCCTACCCGGTGCCCATCAAGAAGGAGAAGGCAGCCGAACTGTACCTTGAGGTATCCGGCTCGCCCGTTGATGAGGCGCGCCGCGCCACCGCAGAACGCACCGCGATGGGTGCGCCGCTGAGCTCCTCCCGCAAGGGTAGCGCCACGAAGAAGGCGAAGAAGAAGCTGGATTCTATTGAGGGCGCCGGCGTGTTTAGCGGCTGGTTCCACGTGGTCATGTACCTGTGGGGCTGGATTGTGGCGGTCTCCACTTTTAGCCTGTACTGGGATATCGTGTACGACGGCGTTGTACTGCCGGCGCTGTTTCTGCCGTTCCTCATGGTGTACCTGGGTGCGCGTATTGGCCGCCGTCAGTGGCGTGCAGTTCGCGGATACAGCAAGGACGACCGTGTGCTGGGCATGCCGCGCATCTACTCGGCGACGCTGGGTAAGCTGAGCGCACCGTTCCGTGTGCGCGGCACCGTGCCGGGCGTGGAGCCGATCCGTGACGACCGCACCGCCTACTGGATCCTCGGTGGTATTGCGTTCCTGCTCGCCTCGGTCTTCCTAGTTTCGTTGGCGGGTTGGAGCATCGACGAGGATTGGGAAGCGATCTATATCGGTCACGCATCCTGGTTCTTGCTGGCGGCGGGCGTTCTGCTGATCATCATATTGCTGATGCGTAGCCGCGATTACGTGTTGTACAACCCGGATTCGTTCCAGGCTGGGCGTCTGCTCCTTCCGGCGAAGTCCCGCCCCTACTCTGAGGTTCGCGCGTTCCGTGTGTACCCGAAGAACCCGGACGCTATCAAGCTGAACCCGAAGGACGCGAGCCAGTGGACGCTGGAGATTCTGCTCCCCGGCGGCCGCAAGCACGACTATTCGCTGAATGATCACCAGATTGATTGTTTGGTGGCGCAGATTGCGTTCAATATTGAGCAGGGACGCTGGGCGCAGCTGGATTCGCCGGCGGACCGTGAAATGTTGGCGAAGTACTTCGTGGACGGCCGCGTGATCTGCACAACCATGGGGTACAAGCCTGCCGGTAAGCATGCGGAGGAGGCGGCACGCCGCGCGTCCTTCCAGAAGGCGCAGTACAAGTAAACCTGCAGCCTATATACCGCGAGAAGCCACATGTGTTTCGAGAAGCCACGTCTTATGTGGCTTTTCGAAACACATGTGGCTTCTGAGCATCACAGACACACCATCACCGATACCCGTAGAGAGGACAATTCATGGACCTTGCAGCCCTGGGCCTGCCCCTGGAGCAGGTGCGCAATGTGTGGCTGGTGGCGTTCTTCATCTACCTGGCATGCTGCCTGCTGGTGGAGGTCGCCTACCCGACGATTATCAATGCAGAGCGTGCCCGCAACGTTTATATCTCAGTAAAGGGTTCTCCAGTTGAAGCCATCAAAAAGAAAATTGAAAAGCTAGCGGAAGCTGGAAATCCTCTCACTGAATATGAGGAAGAAAAAGCGCTCCGCAAAGCTGAAGCTCAGCTAGAAAATATCAAGGGCTCCAGCATCACTATGGATTTCGGGCACAGCCTGCTGTACGTTGGGGCTTGCTTTGTCACCTACGCAACCTTCGCTCTGTATTGGTTCATTGTCGACGAAGGGTCTCTTATTAATGCTCTGGCTTTGCCTTTTCTCATGGTGTATTTAGGTGCCCGTTGGGGTCGCCGAGGCTGGCGCATCGCACGCGGTTTCAGCCCGGATGAACGCGCCCTTGGCATGCCCGATATCTACGTTAGGACGCTGGGCCGGCTGAGTGTTCCCTTCCGCCGCAAACTTGAGGACCCGAGATGCCAGCCATGTATCGTCGAGGGACGTGGGGAATACGTTATGATCAATCTCTTCCTACAGGGCGGAGTATTCATCCTGTTCATCTATATGAATTCACTCTTGAACGTCAATAGGGACCGCTACTCTTCATCCGATATCGGTGTGCCCTCTATTTTGTTGTCGATTCCATACATTCTTTCGGCCCTCATGCTGTTGTTTGGGAAACGCACATACTACCGATTCACCCCGACAGTTATAGAAAGAGGACGTGTATTCCAACCTGCAAAGGAATACAAATACTCCGATATCGAGCAGTTCAAGATTTACCCTGTCTACGCTGAGGGTACAAAGCCTAATGAAGATATGCCTAGTGGCTGGCGAGTAGCTATTACTTTGGTAGATGGTCGTTACGAAAGCTTTGGGTTTGTAGCAGATTTCACCGACTATTTGGTGGCGCATATTGCGTTCAAGCTGAAGCAGGAACGCTGGGCGGATATGGACTCCCCCGCAGACCGTGAGCTGCTGGAGAAGTACCTTGTGGAAGGCCGGCCTGTCTGTTTCACGCTGGGTTACAAACCAACGAATGAGCTCACGGAAAAGGCGGCACGTCTCGCGTCCTTCCGTGCAGTAAATTAGCGGCCGGCGAGAAGCCGCATGCACACTTCATCACCGATACCCCGTAGAGAGGACAACTCATGGAGCTAAGCACTCCACCAATGCTGGAGGAGATTCCTCCCCAAGCTAGACGAGTCTGGAAAAGAAATAACTTCTATGCTGAAACCCACTTTGTGTTGTTTCTGGCTTTCTGCGTTTTCTTCTATGCGCTCGTTGGCTGGAGCGTTCTGGGCGTCCATCCGATGTCCCGCCGTGACGCGTCCATCTTGTTGGGGGTTGTTGCCGCTATAACCTTTGCGAATCGCTGGTATTGCAGGAGGCGGTACTTGCTGTTCAACCCCGATTCGTTCTACGTCGGGCGGCTTTTCCTCCCGGCGAAGAAGTACAGTTACCCCGACATTGAGGAGTTCTGCGTCTTCCCGAAGAACCCCGAACAGATCAAGCCGACCTTCTACGAGCCGTCGCAATGGCAGATAGAAATCAAGGTGCCGTCCAAGATCCCGCCGAACCTTGCCAAGCGCATGCCCTGGCTGCGCAGGCACATTGTGGCGGTGCACGATGAGCGGGTCGTCTGCCTAACCTCCCAGGTTGCGTTCTACCTGGAGCAGGAACGCTGGGCGGACCTGCGCTCCCCCGCCGACCGCGAAAAGCTCGCAGAATACTTCATCAACGGCAACGTTGTGTGCACCTCCCTCGGGTACAAACCCGTCAGCGAAGAACCCCCAAAATAGCAATACGCCCCCCTGGAAAACCAAATGTATACAGCAAATCACATATGAATGTCCACGTTATTTCATCATTCTTGACTGAATTTTTATGTATACGTGATAGGCTAAGAAACGAAAGTTCTCGTTGCAATGATTCTCATAGGAGAGAATTTATGACTAAGAAGAAGACTAACTTAAAAGACCACACCGTACCCGCCTCCATTATTGGATCTTTCTCAGATAGCAAGGACGGCTCCCCTCGAGAAAGAAAAGTGTACTATCTACGAAGAGAAGGAATGACTTTTCCCCATTACAAAAGGGCAGAGACTATTGGATATGTGAAGGGAGAGTACGACTCATCCTTCGGTCGCGCTGTCGATGATTTGTGGGATGAGTATGAAGGCAGCTTACCTGAACTCTTGGAGATTTTCACTCAAAAGAAACCGCTTTCCATTAATTTATGGGAAAAAGTTCTTATCCCATATGTGGCTGATTTATGGGTTCGTAGCCCCGGCTTTAGGCAGAACTACGAAAATCATTTTGAAGCATTACTGCCTCTAAGCCAGGAAGATGAAGGAAAATTTAAACAATCCAAAAAAGATTTAGTTGCCATGCTTAGAACAACCATTCGACTTGAATGCCGGAGGGTTTTCTCCCTTTACTCAATCGATGTTCTATATACTTCTAAATCCAGTTTCATCCTCCCAGACCTGGGCATGGCATATCTAAGAGCTTCCGAAGATATGTTCCGCAAGGATTACACATGGGAAAAAGCAACAGATTGGTATGGAGAGTACTACAAGAATGACAAGCGTTGCGAAATCAATCCCCCTTCGTATCTAGTTCCTTTAAGCAATAACATTGCAGTAAAAATGACCCCTCGACAAATCATCCCAACTGCAATTTACAAAGATACCCCCTCAGGGCGACAAGGATATATCCCGGTTAGATATATTGACTGCGACTCGTGTGCCAGGGGTTGGGATGGTTCTTCTGTCATCGAAGACATTAATAAGCTCCTTGTGGGAAGTGCTTTGGATTGGGTCGTAGCGAGCGATAAAGACTCCCTTCAGAATACTCGAAACGTTCCCCTTGAAAATAAAGACTTTATCCACAATGAGGCTCTCTGGTTTCTCGGTTTCTCAAAAGACATCTCAGGCAACGAGAATCTAATGGATGAAATTATTACAAGCGTCAAGAAAGATATACCGCTTACAGGCTATGAGCAAATAATTCAACTCAAAGACGGACACATCGATTACACCCCCCAGGGTGGAAGAAACTATCTTGACATAAGATATTTCTCGAGGCCTAGATTCGATACATTATCTGGCTCCTATATCGAAATCTACGACTCCACAGTCACTAAAATCGAATTATATTACGAATTCACAGGTTGCTACTCATGGGTTCCGTAGGAGCAGAAAATATAACTACCTAAAAACAAATTATCCGATAAAACAATTACCTCAAATATGTCATATTATGATGTATCTAAATGTTTGTGGGTCTCCCTGGATTATTCAGGAAGACCCACAAACATAACGTTAATGGATAATTACGTTAAACAGACTTAGAGTCCTGTGTACGGGCAGAGGGTTAGGCGTCCAGCTCGCGGAGCCAGCCTGCCGCCTCCGTACCGTAATAAGTCAGGATGACGTCCGCACCGGCGCGGTGAATCGAACGCAGCGACTCCAGCACCACAGCCTTACGGTCAATCCAGCCGTTCGCCGCAGCCGCCTCAATCATCGCGTACTCACCCGACACCTGATACGCCGCCACCGGCACCGGCGAAAACTCCGCCACCTCACGCACAATATCCAGGTAGCTACCGGCAGGCTTCACCATGACCATATCCGCGCCCTCCTCCAGGTCAGCGCGCACCTCCAGAAGCGACTCGCGGCGGTTCGCCGGATCCTGCTGGTAGGTCTTACGGTCGCCCTTGAAGGTCGACTCCACCGCGTCACGGAACGGCCCGAAGAACGCCGAAGCGTACTTCGCCGAATACGCCAGAATCGACACGTCCTCAAAGCCGGCCTCGTCCAGGGCGGCACGCATCGCCGCGATCTGGCCGTCCATCATGCCCGACGGGGACACCGTGTGCGCACCCGCACGCGCCTGCGAAACCGCCATCTTGCAGTACAGCTCCACGGTCTCGTCATTATCCACCACGAGGGTGCCGTGGCCGTCATCGACCAGCACGCCGCAGTGGCCGTGGCTCGTGAACTCATCCAGGCAGGTATCAGCCATAACCACCAGGTCGTCGCCGAACTCCTCACGGCACACAGCAATCGCACGGTTCAGGATGCCCTGCGGATCCCACGCGGTCGAGCCGACCTCGTCCTTATCCTCATCGCGGGGAATGCCGAACAGGTCAATGCAACGGATGCCCGCCTCGTACGCCTCACGCACGGCGGGGATGATGCTCTCCAGGGTGTGCTGGTACTGACCGGGCATGGAACGAATCGGCTGCGGTTCATCGATGCCGTCGCGAACGAAGAACACCTGAATCAGCTGCGCGGGGCGCAGGGTGGTCTCAGCGACGAGGGAGCGCATGGCTGCGGTGGTGCGCAGGCGGCGCGGGCGGCGGGTGAGGTTCATGATCTCTCCTGAAAACTCGATAAAAATATGTGATCTTAGTAGATGAGGGATGCAGCGGCGCGCGCCAAATCCTGCGGTGACGGCGAATCGGCCTGCACGTAGCGCAGGTTCAGGGCGCGGCATGCGGAGGCGGTACTCGCCCCAATCGCCACCACCGGCGGCACGGATTCGGGCGGCACAGATTCAGGCGATAGCGCGGGGGTGCCGTCCAGCAGGGTGTGCAGGCGGGAGGGGGCGGTCACCACCAGCACATCCGGCGCGGGGGTTTCCGGGGCGGGGGTTTCCGGGTTGGTGGCATCTACGGCATTCCCCTGCACGAGCGAGCGGGCGGCGGCAAGGCTCAGCTCGCCGGGTGCCACCTGCTCGGCGGGCACCATGTCGTAGAGTACACAGCGGTGGCTGTCCCAGCCCAGGTTTTTGAGGCCTTCGCGCAGGGTCGGGCGGGCGTTGGAGCCTTCCAGAACCAGCACGGCGGCGGGCTCGGTTGCAGGCTTTTCAAACTCCGCGAGCATTCCCACGGCGCTCTGCACCTGCGGCTGAAAATCCGTGTTCAGCCCCAGCTGGGAGTGTACGGCGCGGGCGGTTGCCGCACCCACGCAGGCGATGCGCACTCCCCCGCTCGCGCAGGCGCGGGCAAACTCCGCACCCCACAGCTCGGCGCAGGCGCGAACCGTGTTGGCGCTCGTGAAGCTCACCCACGCGTAGTGACCGGAGGCGAGCGCCTCCAGCGCGGCGGCGTGTTCTTCGCCCGGCTCGACGGTGCGGGCCTGCTGTAGGGGGGCGAAGAGTACCCGGGGCTCCCCCAACCCGTTCTGTGCGCATTCTTCGGTGAGGGCGCGCGCGAAGGCGGCACCCTGGGTGGCGGAGCGGGTCAGCAGAACCGTGCGCGGGGTATCAGCCTGCGGGGATTCAGAAGGCGGGGCAGACATGGCGCCTACTTCAGGTCCAATCCGGCCAGGGCGGCGGCACCCATCTGCAGCAGGTCTTCTGCCACGCGCACGCCCAGGCGTTCGGCGCCGGGCACATCCAGTTCGGCGGTTGCCGAGGTGTGGCGCAGCATGTCGGTGCCGTCGGGGGACGCCACCACAACGTTAAGCACCAGGTCGCCTTCAACCACGTGCGCGTACGCGCCGATGGGCGCGGCGCATCCGGCTTCGAGGCGGCGCAGCAGGGCACGTTCGGCGCTGACGGCGAGGCGGGTTTCGTGGTGGTTTGCGGCGAGCAGGGCACGGCCGAGGGCACGCACCGGGCGCGCCATCTCAGGGTCGGCGAGCACGGCGGGGTCCGGGTTCTCGAATTCGCTTTCGCGCACTTCCAGGGCGAGTGCACCCTGGCCGGGGGCGGGCAGCATGCGGGTGGGGTCAAGGTACTCGGTGATGAGTTCTTCCTTGCCCAGGCGCTTAAGGCCGGAGACGGCGAGCACCACGGCGTCGCAGTCGCCGCTGCGTTCGGTGCCTACACCGTGGTCGGCGCGCTCGGAGGTTTCGGTGTTCTGGCGGAGTACGACCTGCTTGCCGGCGTGCTCCTCCATGCCCTTCACACGGCCGATGCGGGTGCCCACGTTACCGCGAATGTCCACGATTTCAAGGTCGGGACGCAGGGCGCGCAGCTGGGCGGCGCGGCGCGGCGAGCCGGTGCCCACGCGGGAGCCTTCGGGCAGGGTGTCGACGGTCAGACCGTCGCGTGCCACGAGGGCGTCGCGGGGGTCTTCACGCTTGAGGGTTGCGGCGACCACCAGGCCGGGGCAGGGTGCGGAGGGCAGATCCTTGAGGGAGTGTACTGCCATGTCCACGCGGTTTTCTTCGGAGGCGTTCTCGCCGTCGAGCAGACGCTGGCGCAGTGCCGCAGCGAATACGCCGGTGCCGCCGAGGGTTGCCAGGGGGCCGGTGAGCACGTCACCTTCGGTTTTGACGGTGCGCAGGGTGAAGTCCACGACCTCGGCATCTGCGGCACCGTGGTGTGCCTGGTGTTCGCTGTAGAGGGAGGTGACGGTTTCAGCGGCAATACGGCTTTGGGTCAGGGCGAGAGCAGACCCGCGGGTGCCCAAGATGTACTCGTGATGGCTCATATCTCTCCTTTTCGGTGATGTGTGTGATAGCCCGTAGGCGTGTGCGTTTCCCCCAGAGGCTGTGTGTTTGCGACGCTGTGTGTTTGTCTAAATTCTGGGGGTAGCCTGTAGGCACGTGCGCTCCGACCCGCCCGCACACCCCGGTCAGTGGGTGTTGGGGCGAGCCGGAGCTACAGGGGTGGTGTTAGTGGGAGCAGCATCCGCCGGAGCCACATCCACCGGAGCGGCTGGCGGGAGCTTCCTCAGACTCGGCGGCATCAGCATCGGCTGCGTACTCGGCGATGACCGGCTTCGGGGCACCTCGGCCGGGCTTGCAGCAGGCGGGTTCGCACTCGTCGAACCAGCCGTACTGACCGCTCGCGCTCGGGGCGAGAACGCTCTCACGTTCGGGGCGCAGGTCGGCTGAAACGCCGTTCTCCACGCGCTCCTCGATGAGGCGGCGCAGCGACTCCACGTACGCCGGATGCGTGCCGGGGGTGGGGGTGCGCACGGCAACCACGCCCAGACGTTCGCAGGTGTCCAGCGCCTCGGTGTCCAGATCCCACTTGACTTCCATGTGGTCGGAGACGAAGCCGAGGGGTACCAGCACGACGCCTTCCACGGGGGCTTCGCCGTCCTCCGCCGGGTTGGCGGGGGTGGGTAGCGCCTCCAGGGCGTCGTTGACGTCCGGTTCCAGCCACGGCATGGACGGCGGGCCGGAACGGGACTGGTACACCAGCTCCCATTCGACGTTCTGCAGAAGCTGCGGGGCCTCATCGCGAACCAACGAAAGCACGGCGCGAGCGACCTGCAGGTGCTTCTCCACGTAGGCGGAGCCGCCCTCGTAGTTCACACCGCGCGGACCTGCCTCGTTCGCAGCGGAGGTCGGCACCGAGTGGGTGCAGAACATGATGCGCAGGCGCGGGTTCAGCGAACCGCTATCGCGTGCGGCAAGCTGCTCACGCACCGTGGCGAGGCCGTCCTTCAGCCCGTCAGCGAAAGCGCGGGAGAAGCCGGGCACGTCAAAGAACTGACGAATCTTACCCACGTGCACGCGACCTTCCAGGCCGAGCTGCTCGATCGCCATACCGTAGTCTTCACGGTACTGGCGGCAGCTCGAGTAGCCCGGGTAGGCACTGGTCGCCAACACGAGCACGTTGCGGTGGCCGTTCTCGTAGGCTTCGGCGAGCACGTCCTTCACGTAGGGCTTCCAGTTGCGGTTCGCCCAGGTGATTGGGATGTGCGGGCCGCGTTCAGCGAGCGCCTGCTGCAGTGCGGCGAGCAGGGCACGGTTCTGCTCGTTAATGGGCGAGATGCCGCCGTTGGCGCGGTAGTGGGTGGCGACCTCTTCGAGGCGCTCATCCGGGATGCCGCGGCCAGCGGTTACGTTGCGCAGGAACGGGATGACGTCCTCCTGCCCCTCGGGGCCACCGAAGGAGGAGAGAATCACCAGGTCGTAGGGGCGTGCCTCTTCGGCACGGTCACGGGTGATGCTGCGTTCGCTTCGGTAGTCACCGAGGGTCTGCTCGTTGAGCGTGGCGGGGCCGTTGGAGGCGGTGTTCGCCGGGTCGGTGCGGTTGGGTACCACGTCGTCCGGCAGGAGCGTGCCGTTGAGGGTTACGCCGTTGTTCGGCTGATGGCTCACGCCAGAACCTCTGCTACTTCGTCTGCGCCGATGCGGCGGCCGGTGTAGAAGGGGGTGTCTTCGCGAACGTGCAGGCGTGCTTCAGTGTTGCGGAAGTGACGCATCAGGTCGACGAGGTCAACGAGCTGGGGTGCTTCGAGGGCGAGGACCCACTCGTAGTCGTTCATGCCGAAGGTTGCGACGGTGTTTGCCAGAATCTGCGGGAAGTCGATTGCCTTCATGCCGTGGTTCTTGAGCATTTCTGCGCGGCGTTCGGGGTTCATGTAGTACCAGTCGTAGGAGCGTACGAAGGGGTAGACGCAGACCCATGCTTCGGGTGCCTTGCCGCGTGCGTAGGCGGGTGCGTGGTTGCGGGTGAATTCTGCTTCGCGGTGTACGCCCATGGTGGACCAGACGATGGTGGTGCCTGCGAAGAGTGCGGTGCGGCGGATCTTGCGGACGGCTGACTGCAGCTTTTCGGGGGTTGCGCCGTGGGTCCAGATCATGACGTCTGCGTTGTCGCGCATTGCGGAGACGTCGTAGATGCCGCGCAGGGTCACGCCGTCTGCTGCGAGCTGTTCTGCGACCTTCTCGAACTCGGCGCGTGCCTCGTCGGTGTTGGACTCTGCGGGGCGTGCGCCGGAGCGTGCGAACACGGTGTACAGGGCGTAGTGCAGGGTTTCGCCTTCTTCGCGGCCGCGGCGGTTCTCGTCAGCTGCGGAGTGCTGGACTGCGTAGCCCTTGGGTGCGCCGCCGTAGCCGTGGCCTGCGTGGGTGTAGCCGCCCTGACCTGCGCCGTGTGCGCCGCCGTGGCCGTGTGCTGCGTGATCGTGAGACATTGTGTGTTCCTTTCTTCAGCGAGGGTTCGCTGTGCTGGAGGCGCGGCTTCCGTAGCTGCGCGTTTTCTCAATTTTTTGGTCTAGTTACTGGCTGAGCTGAGTTATTGGCTGAGCTTCTGCCGCCGCTGCGCCGTCTACTTGGCGGCTGCGACCTTGGGTGCGGTGACGCCCTCCCAGTCCTGTGCCGCGTGGTAGATGAGGCGGTCCATCTGCTCGTAGGTGTCTTTGACGGTTAAGACCAGGCCGGAGCCTGCCGCCCAGGAGCCGACGGTGCTGAGGGTTCCGAGTTCGCTGGCGCGTTCACGGAATTCCTTGACTCGGTCGCGGTGGCCGGGGGTGGAGGCGGGCAGTACGCCGCGCCAACGCACCACGTCCGCGTCAACGAGGTTGCTGCGGGTGAGGGCTACATCCATCATGCGGGTGGCGTCGCGCAGGGCGAGGGTGATGAGCTGTTCGTCGGCGAGTGCCACTTCTGAGAAGCGGGCGTCTTCGCCGCCGCGGCCGTAGGACAGGCGTACCACGTGGCGTCCGGGGCCTGCGGCCTCGGCGACCCACTGCCATTTGGCGGTGGCGTGGGTGAGTGCCTTGGCGCGTACGGCGGTGGCTTCTTCGGAGACGAGCAGGCCGGTACCGCGGGGGTGCTTGTCCAGGGCGGGGGCATCAACGACGAGGGTGACGAGGGCCACTTCGGGGCCGGGTTCCAGGGCGGGTAGTGCGGTGGAGACGTGCGGGCCGATGAGTCGTGCCACGGTCGGGCCGTCGGTGGCGAGCACCAGGTAGTCGGCGTAGAGGGGGGTGTTTTCGCCGTCGGTGGTGTGGCGCTGGATGATGAACCACTGGCCGGTGGATTCGTCGCGGTCAACGGCGATGACGTCGAATCCGGTGACGATGCGAACGCCAGCGGCGTACAGGTCTTCGACGAGACGTTCGGACAGCTGGTTCATGCCGCCCACGATGCCGGCGACCTGTGAGCCTGCGGGGGCTGCCGAGCGGAAAGCGTGCGCTGCGGCGGCGAGGGAGCGGTGCTTGCGGAAGGCTTCGCGCAGACCGGGGATGGTCGCATCGACGTCGAGCTTGTCGGGGTGGGTGGAGTACACGCCGGAGACGACGGGTGCGACGAGGTTGTCGAGCACTTTCTGGCCCATGCGGATGCGCACGAGCTCACCGAGGGTCTTCGCGTTCTCGCCTGCGGAGACGGGGAGGAACTTGTCCACCTGGGCGCGGCGCAGACCGTTCTTACCGATGACGGGGATCAGCGACTTATCGTTCACGTTGCCGGGGATGCCCATGATGCCGGTGCTGGGGGTGCGGCGGGCGCCCTGCGGCAGGTACAGCCAGGAGCCGTAGGAGTTGGGGGTGACGATCTGGTCGCCCAGGCCGAGTTCCTTGACGAGGTCGCTGACAATGGGGCTACGGGTTGCGAAGGATTCTGCGCCGGAGTCCAGCAGAAGTCCGCCAACTTCATGGGCACCAACCGCACCGCCAAGGTGGTGGCGCTGTTCGAGCAGGGTGACGCGCATACCGGCTGCGGCGAGGCGGCGTGCGGAGATCAGGCCGGAGGGGCCGCCGCCGATGACGATGGCGGTGGGTGCCTTCTCGTTGCGGGTGAAAGCTCGTGCGTTCTGGGGCGCGGCGGAGGAACTGACCTGTGCGGTGCGGTGCGGTGCCTGGTTGGTGTGGCCCATGGTGGTTCTCCTTTGGTCTGCGTGCAGTGGAGTTGCCCATTGCGGTAACGGGTGTGGTGGTTGGTTCGGGGTGCAGATGTTCGGTGCAGGTGCCGGAGGGTGTCCGGCATCTGCGCCGTCTATTTATCGTTATTTATCCTATGCCTGCGCGGTGCGTTCGTGGATATATGCCACGAGGTCGGTGAGCACCTGCGGGTCGGTGGTCGGGGGTACGCCGTGGCCGAGGTTGACCACGTGCGAGGGGGCGGCGTTGCCTTCTGCGAGCACGTCGTCTACGTGTGCGTAGAGGTTTTCGCGACCTGCGGCGAGCAGTGCCGGGTCGATGTTGCCCTGCAGGGGTACGGCGCCGTTGAGCAGGGTGTTCGCTGCGGACAGCGGCAGGCGGTAGTCCACGCCGATGACGTCTGCGCCGGCTTCGTGCATGGCGGGCAGCAGGGCGGTGGTGCCGGTGCCGAAGTGGATGCGCGGCACACCGTATTCACGCACCATGTCGAGGGCGGTTGCGGAGTGTGCCTGCACGTAGCGGCGGTAGTCGCTTTCGCCGAGGGAGCCAGCCCAGGAGTCGAAGAGCTGCACGGCGGATGCGCCCGCCTCGATCTGTGCGCGCAGGAACTGGCCTGCGGTGCGCGATGCCCAGGCGGCGAGTTCGTGCCAGGCGGCGGGGTCGGCGTGCATCATGGTGCGCGGGCGCAGGTGGTCGCGGGAGGGGCCGCCTTCGACCATGTAGGCGGCGACGGTGAAGGGGGCTCCGGCGAAGCCGATGAGCGGGGTGTCGCCGAGCATTTCTACGGTTGCGGCGACGGCTTCGCGGATGGGGTCGAGGTCGCTGTCTTTGAGTTCGGGCAGGGCGCGCACCTCGTCGAGGGTGCGTACGGGCTGGTCGAGTACGGGGCCCTTACCGGGCACGATGTCGACGTTGACGCCCGCGAGCTTCATGGGGATGACGATGTCGGAGAAGAAGATGCCGGCGTCGACCTTGTGGCGGCGGACGGGCTGCACGGTGATTTCTGCGGCGAGGTCGGGGGTGAGGCATGCGTCCAGCATGGGGATGCCTTCGCGTACCTGGCGGTATTCGGGCAGGGAGCGGCCTGCCTGGCGCATGAACCAGACGGGTCGGTGGCTGGAGGGGCGGCCGGTGAGGGCGCGGAGCATGGGCGAGTCGGCGGTGGTGCCTGCGCGTAGGGGGTGGTTGGCGGGTAGGGGGTGGTTGGCGGGTAGGTGTGCGAGCTGCTCGTCGGTGAGAAGGGGTCGCTGGGCGTCGGTGGGGTGTGCGGGTAGGGCGGGTGCCTGTGCGGCAGCCGATGCGGGGCCCTTGTCCGATGCGAGAGTGGTGTGCTGGTTTTCGCTCATAGTGTCTAGTGTGACAGGTTTATGAGGGCGTTTTTACGACACTATGTCATGGCGACTTTTACCTAAAGGTGGCTTCCTTAGTGGTGAGGGACACCTTAGTTCACACCCGTTAGGCCCCCGCCTGCCGCCTGTTTGCGCCCGTTTGCGCGGAGATTTGCGCGGCGAATACGCAAGTGAATCACCAAATGCACCCCTTCGCATTCCGGTGAGCTCTCCCCTGCCTGCGCTTTTGAATTGCCGCCAGCACCCCGTCAGCACTCTGACAACGCCCCGGCGGATACCCCCGCCTCCTGTCCACTATGTGGCGCCCACTAAGCCACGTGGAGCCGTGAACTTAGGTTCTGTGAGCTTTACAGGGGCTTAGTCGGCGTGGTTATGATTAATCTCTAGTGAGTACTTATGCATTTGTGGCATCGCACCACACCGTTGATCTGACCACCGTCGCTGCGTTGAGCGCCGGTGCCTCCGGCGTACCCGATGTTCTGGCGAGCGATATGGCGCGTCAGCTGGGCGTGAAGGGTGCAGTCGTTCTTGCCACCTGTAACCGTCTTGAAATGTATGTTCAGCTACACGTATCCGCGCATGTGCCCATGGTTCGTGAGCTGATTGTCGACTCTATTGCGCGCGCCTCCGGGCTGGACAAAGAACTGGTCAATTCCAGCTTCGACGTGTATGCCGATGATGAGGCCGCACGTCACCTGCTGACGGTCGCCTCCGGCCTGGAATCTGCCGTGGTTGGCGAGCGCGAAATCGCCGGTCAGGTGCGCCGCGCCCTGGCTGCCGCACAGGCGAAGGCACAAGAGGACGGCGTGCCCCTTCCCGGTGAGCTGGTTCAGCTATTTGAGCATGCGGCGCATACCGCTCGTCAGGTGGGCCAGCATACGGCGCTTGGCGCTCAGGGCCGCTCGATTGTGTCTGTTGCCCTCGATCTTGCGGATGAGGTTGCTGAGAAGGATTGGTCGACCCGCCGCGCCCTGATTTTTGGTACGGGTGCTTACGCGGGCGCGACCATTGCGGCGCTGCGCGAGCGCGGTTGCACCGATATTTGGGTTAATTCCCGTTCGGGTCGTGCCGCCGAGTTCGCGGCAAAGCGCGAGGTTTCTGCGGTGCCGGTGGACGGCATGGAGCAGGCGATGGCTTCTGCCGACGTCATTATTGGTTGCTCCGGCGGCTCCGATCCGCTGCTTCCCGAGCAGATTCCGGGCGGTCACCACACGATCCTCGACCTGGCGCTTTCGCGTGACTTTGACCCCTCGGTCGCTGACCTGCCGAACGTTGAGCTGATTACCCTCGAATCGGTGCGCCTTGCCGCACCCGAGGAAACCGAGGAGTCCGTGGCGACGGCTACGCGCATCGTGGAGTCTGAGCTTACGGCGTTCCTGTCTCGTCAGCGTTCCCGCACGATTGACTCCGCGATTGTTGCGTTGCGCTCGCACACTATGGCTGTGCTGGATTCCGAGCTGGAGAAGGTGCGCAGCCAGTTTGGTTGCGGTGCGGCGACGGAGCAGTTTGAGCTGGCGATGCGCCGCATGGTGAAGTCTCTACTGCACACCCCGACGGTGCGCGCCAAGAAGCTTGCGGCTGAGGGCCGCACGGAGGATTACGTGCAGGCGCTGGAGACTCTCTACGGTATTCAGGTGGAGGACTCTTAAGAGCCTGCGCTCCCCCGCCACGTTTTTCTGTGTTTTGCGTTTGCTGCTGGTGTTCGTCGGTGGAGTATTTTATTAGCCCCCGGCGAAGTACCGCCCGTTCACGGTGCCGATGGGCGTATTCACGCTAGAGTAGATGCTAGATAAGATAAGTTCCCATACCCGGCGCGCGTTTGACGGCGCCGGACTATTCTGCGAGGAGACTCATGGAAATCAAGATTGGCATTCGCCACATTGCTCGTGAAATTATTGTTGAGACCAGTGAGGCTAAGGAAATCCTCATGGAGAAGGTCTCGAAGGCTATTGAGGATGGCTCGCTGCTGCAGATTATGGACGATAAGGGCAACACCACCCTGATTTCTGGCGCTCAGATTGGCTACGTTGAGCTGGGTTCCGACGCGAAGCGTCACGTGGGCTTCGGTATCGGCGCCTAATTACTTCGGTAGCTGCTCCCCCCTTAGCTTGAGCTTCCCCCGCATCCGTCATGATGCGTAACCGCACTTTATGCGCTGTATGCGTGCGCTGTATGCGCCGTACGGTTACGCCGTGCCGAATGCGGGGGTTTGCGTTTTAAACCGCCCGCACAAAAACCTCGCGGCACCCGGTTTTGGGGCGGTATATCGCCCATCACGGGCGCACACCACAACCGGCCTGGGGTGCGCCGGAAGCAAATCCGGGTTAATATTGAGGGGTTAAGTGAATGACCGGTCGTACCCCTTTCAAGACCCTGAGGCTGCACCGCCTTCTCATCATGAATAACCATGTGCATTGACCATGCGTGCAGGCGGCGTCTCGGTAAGAATTTCCCGTGTAAGAATTTCCCGCGGCCGGCTTTCGACGCCCGCCCGTCACCGCCTCCACCGCAGGGGCGCTGGCTGGTGCACCCCCAATTTGGGGAGAAACACACCCCGATCAGGGGTAGAAAGATACGGTCCAGTGACTGAAACGAACACGCAGGAAACCACTCAGACTGCAAAGTCCTTCGCCGACTTCGGCGTTCGCCAGGATATTAGCGACGCCCTCGCGGCGGTTGGCATTACCTCCCCCTTCCCCATCCAGGAGCTGACTCTTCCCGTGGCTCTGTCTGGCCAGGACATCATTGGTCAGGCGAAGACCGGTACCGGTAAGACCCTCGGCTTCGGTCTGCCCACCATTCAGCGTGTGGTCGGCCGCGACGATGAGGGTTGGGCTGATTTGGAGTACCCCGGCGCACCTCAGGCGCTAATTCTGGTTCCGACCCGTGAGCTTGCTATTCAGGTGGGCGAGGACCTGGCGATTGCTGCGAAGCTGCGCAACGCCCGCGTCGCCACCCTGTACGGTGGTGTGCCGATTGAGCCTCAGGCTGAGCTGCTGCGCCGCGGCCTGGAGGTTGCGGTGGGTACCCCCGGCCGTATTATCGACCTGTACCAGCAGGGCTTCCTGAACCTGAAGCAGGTCAAGATCGTGGTCCTCGATGAGGCTGACGAGATGCTGGATTTGGGTTTCCAGCCGTCGGTTGAGAAGATCCTCAGCTACCTGCCCGAGGACCGCCAGACCATGCTGTTCTCCGCAACCATGCCCGGCCCGGTCATTGCGATGGCACGCCAGTACATGACCAAGCCCATGCGTATTAGCGCCGCTGACCCCGAGGACGCATCGAAGACTAAGGCGTCGATCCGCCAGGTCGTCTACCGTGCACACCACCTGGATAAGGACGAGATGATTGGCCGCATCCTGCGCGCTACCGGCCGCGGTCGTACCGTCATCTTCACCAAGACTAAGCGTGACGCTGCCCGCGTGGCGGAGGAGCTGGTGAACCGCGGCTTCGCTGCCGCTCCCCTGCACGGTGACCTGAACCAGGTTGCGCGTGAGCAGGCGCTGAAGGCGTTCCGCACCGGCAAGGTCGATATTCTGGTTGCGACCGACGTGGCGGCTCGCGGTATTGACGTTGAAGACGTGACCCACGTGATTAACCACCGCGTGCCCGAGGATGAGAAGACCTACCTGCACCGTACCGGCCGTACCGGTCGTGCGGGCAATGAGGGTACCGCCGTGACCCTGGTTGACTGGGATGACCTGCCGCGATGGAAGGTCATTAACGACGCCCTGGAGCTGGGTGTTCCCGAGCCGGTTGAGACCTACTCTTCCTCTGAGCACCTGTTCTACGATCTGAACATTCCGCTTGGCATCAAGGGCCGCCTTCCGCGTGAGGAGCGTGTGGCTGAGGGCATGGGCGATGAGTTCTTTGAGAGCGCCCGTGATTCTCGTGATGGCCGCCCGGCACGTTCTCGCGGTGGCCGCGATGGTGGTCGTTCTGGCGGTCGTGACGGCGAGAAGGGCTCGCGCCGTTCTCGCGGCGGTCGTGACGGTGGCCGCGAGGGCCGTTCCGGTGAGGGCCGCGGCGAGCGCCGTAGCCGCTCCGAGGGTCGCAAGCGCACTGAGCGTTCCGAGCGTGCAGAGCGTAACGAGCATGGCGCATCCGAGCGTACTGAGCGTACCGAGCGCTCTTCTGAGCGTTCTGAGCGTGCGCCTCGTCAGCGTCGCCGTACCCGCCGTGTTGAGGGTCAGCCCGTGGAGGCTGAGGGCCGCCGCCGCACCCGCCGCCGCTCTGAAGGCTCTCGCACTGAGGGTTCGCGTGCTGAGGGTTCTCGCGGTAAGGGCCGTGGCGCTGACCGTGCTGGTTCTGAAGGCTAGGGCCGGGGTTGGGTATTTCAGCATCCCCGACGCCTGCCGCGCCCTCCCCTGCCGCTGAGGCACACCCCGCGGATTCGGCTGTTTTCGATCCGCAGGGCCCGTCGCTGCTGGTGCAGGCAGATAACCTGGAGTATCTGCGTGAGCTGCCCGATGGTGCGTTCACCGTGATTTATATTGACCCGCCGTTCAATACGGGTAAGAAGCAGACGCGCCGCACTTTGAGCGCGGAGGCTTCTGAGAAGGGTGACCGCACCGGTTTTAAGGGCAAGAGCTATTCGAGCACCCTGCAGACTCTGGCGAGCTATAACGACTCGTTTGAGGATTATTGGGCGTTCCTAGCGCCGCGTATTGAGCAGGCGCATCGTCTGCTCGCGCAGGACGGCACCCTGTACCTGCACCTGGATTGGCGTGAGGTTCATTATGTGAAGATTATGTGCGACATGATTTTTGGTCGTGAGAACTTCATTAATGAGCTGATTTGGGCTTATGACTACGGTGCGAAGTCTACGCGCCGCTGGCCGACGAAGCACGACAACATTTTGGTGTACGCGAAGGATCACCGCAGCTATTACTTCAATACTGCGGAGGTTGATCGTGAACCGTATATGGCTCCCGGTTTGGTGACTGAGGAGAAGGCTTCTCGCGGTAAGCTCCCTACGGATGTGTGGTGGCATACGATTGTGTCGCCGACGGGTAAGGAGAAGACGGGTTATCCCACGCAGAAGCCTACGGGCCTGTTGCGTCGTATGATTGCGGCGAGTTCCCGTCCGGGTGATTGGGTGTTGGATTTCTTCGCTGGTTCTGGTTCTACGGGTGCGGCGGCGGCTCAGCTGGGCCGTAAGTTCGTGTGTGTGGATCAGAATCCGCCTGCTATTGAGGTGATGGCTAAGCGCCTGGGTGTGGATCCGGTGTCGTTCGCTGAGTATCGCGGTGTGCCGCGTGGGGCGAGTGTGTTGTTCACGCCGAAGCGTACGGTGGGTGTTCGTGGCGGTACGAGTCGTGATGCGTTGACGGCGGCGAGCCGTCATGCGTTGAAGGCTGTGTTGGATACGCTCACGGAGACTACGCAGCCGGTTGAGGGTGCGTCGTGCCGGTTTGTGCGTCACCGGTCGATGGATGCGGTGGATAAGAAGATGCGTATTGATGGTCGTGATGAGTTGCGTCGTCAGCGTCAGCATCAGGCGCGGGCTAAGGCTCGTGCGGCGCGGGCTCAGCGGGATGCGGTTGCTGCGGGTGCGGTGTTGCAGCATCATGCATCGCGTGAGAGCGTCTAGGCTGTCTTGTCTGCGCGTTCGTGAGAGCACGTGTTAAAAGTGTGGGGCGGGTTCCTTGACCGGGAATCCGCCCCGCACTCTTTCGTCTTACTACTGGTTTTACTACCGGGCCGCCAACTGCTCGCGGATACGCGCCACCGTCACCGCATCCGTCGTATTCTCACCCAGCAGGTTCGGCTTGCCCGCGCCGTGATAATCGCTCGAACCCGTCACCAGCACCTCACGGCCCGCCGCACGCTGACGCTCAATGAACTCCAGCAGACGCGCCCGGTCCTCCGGGGAGTTCTCACGGTGATAAACCTCCACGCCCGCCAGGCCAGCATCCACCATCAAACCCAGGTACTCCAGGCTCAGGGCGGGGCCACGCATCGTACTCATCGGATGCGCAATCACCGGCACACCCCCAGCCTCACGCACCAGACGCACCGCCTCCAGCGGGTCCAGCGCATCCTGCGGCACATAGTAGGGGCTGCCCGTGTACAGCAGCTTCGCGAAAGCCTCAGAACGGTCAGCCACCATGCCAGCGGCAACTAGCGCATCAGCAATATGGGGGCGGCCCACCGCTGTGTTCCCCTCCCCCACCTGCGCCAACACGTCATCCCAAGTCAGCGGATAGTCGGCGGCAAGACGCTGCACAATAGCCTGCGCACGGCCCGCGCGGCTGGCGCGAATCGCCTCCACACGGCGCGCCAACTCCGAACCCACCGGGTCAAAACCATAAGCGAGCAGATGAATGGTCTTCGTGCGTGCGCGGCCCTCACCGTCGGTGTACCGGTAACGGCAAGAGAACTCGGCACCCGGCAGAAAATCCAGACCGTACTCACCCGCCAGCTGAGCCGCCTGCGCCCAACCAGCCGTCGTATCGTGATCAGTCAGCGCAAACCCAGCCAACCCGGCGCGAGCAATCAGCGGCACCAGCTCAGTCAGGCTCTGCGTGCCGTCAGAAATAGCGGAGTGAATATGCAGATCGTAACGCCCGGCACGGTTCAGGTTTTCAGGCGCGCCCGATTCAGCGGGCTGCGGTGCCTGCTGCGCATTAGGTGCACTATTTCGGTGTTCTGTCTGCGTCATATTCTCTCCTTCCCCGCCCCTGCTAGTTCGTCGCCACCTCAGCGGGGTTTTAAGGCATGTCATCTACTCTTCTGATTCAACCCTACCAATATCGGCGGCGCAATATCAGGCACCCGGTCGCAAGTCAAAGATATATTCTGTCCCACCGCACCCTCTCTTATGGTCAAAAGCGCTAAAACACCTGCCCACCTGTGGTGAAGGCGATATGATTAACCCATGACTGAGAACAACGAGAAGAGCACCGAAGCTCAGAAGACTGACCACCGCAGCACCCCTAAGGCATCTGCGTTCACCGAATTCATTGCCGCAAACTGGGCACCTGCCGAAGATGACGGCTACACCCGCGAGCCCGTAGCAGACTACGCCGCTGAGCGCCGCGCCAAGATTTCCAAGGCATTCCCCGGCGAGCGCCTCGTCCTGCCCGCAGGCCCGCTGAAGGTCCGCTCCAACGACTGCGACTACCGCTTCCGCCCCCACTCGGCGTTTGCGCACCAGACCGGCCTGGGCATCGACCACGAGCCCGACGCCGTGCTGATTTTTGAGCCCGTCGAGGAGGGTACCGGCGACAACGGCTCCAACCACGAGGTGACCCTGTACTTCCGCCCGCTGGCTGGCCGCGACACCACCGAGTTCTACGCGGATGCACGCTACGGCGAGTTCTGGGTTGGCCCCCGCCCCACCCTGAAGGAATTCTCCGAGCGTTACGGTCTGCGTACCCGCGACCTGTCCGAGCTTGAGGTTGCTATCACCAAGAACGCCGGTAACCAGGGCCTGGGCGGCGTGAACATCCGCCTGGTCCGCAATGTTGACCCGGCTGTTGACGCGCTGGTTGACACCTCCCGCTACAACACCGGCGTGGAGCTGGAGCAGGCTGACAAGCTGGACTCCGAACTGGCCGTGGCTCTCTCCGAGGCTCGCCTGATTAAGGACGCTATCGAGGTTGAGAACCTGCAGCGTTCCGTTGACATGACCGTCAAGGGCTTCGAAGAGGTCATTCGTGCACTGCCGAAGGCTAAGGAGCACCACCGCGGTGAGCGCGTCGTTGAGACTGCGTTCTTCTCCGTGGCACGTACCGACGGTAACGACCTGGGCTACGACACCATCGCAGCGTGCGGTAACAACGCAACTATCCTGCACTGGATCCGTAACAACGGCACCGTCGATGACGGCAAGCTGCTGCTGCTGGACGCAGGCGTTGAGGACGACACCCTGTACACCGCAGACGTGACCCGCACCTTCCCCGTGAACGGTAAGTTCACCGAGGTTCAGGCGAAGGTTTACAACGCTGTGCTGGAAGCTGCTGACGCCGCATTCGCTGTGGCTAAGCCGGGTACCAAGTTCTACGAGATTCACGAAGCTGCCATGAACGTTCTGGCGCACCGTCTGGAAGAGTGGGGCCTGCTGCCTGTTTCCGCTGATGTTTCGCTCACCGTTGAGGGCGGTCAGCACCGCCGCTGGATGCCGCACGGCACCAGCCACCACCTGGGCCTGGACGTGCACGACTGCGCGCAGGCTAAGGCTGAGCTGTACATGTGGGCTGAGCTGGAGCCGGGCATGGTCTTCACCATTGAGCCGGCCCTGTACTTCAAGGACGAGGACCTGTCGGTTCCCGAGGAGTACCGCGGTATCGGTATCCGCCTTGAGGACGACGTGCTCTGCACCGAGGACGGCAACGTGAACCTCTCCGCTGCACTGCCGCGCACCGTTGAGGGCATTGAGGAGTGGATGGCGAAGCTGGCGAAGTAACGCCTAGCCCCCCCCGTTACGTTAGTAACGTCTGATAGGGAAAGCCCCTCACCGATTCGTTCGGTGAGGGGCTTTCTCGTGTCTTCTAAGTGCTGTCTTCTATGATGCTGTCTTCTATGCCGGTTTCCCGCCGTTGTGGGTGGCTACCGCCATTGCAGGTTCGGTTATTCGGAGTCCTGCGAGGGCTTATCGTGCAGGCCCTGCGGGCACGGGGTTGGACGCTGCGGCTTGGGCTGAATCAGCTTCGCGTATTCTTCCGGATCGTCCACGCGCAGACCGTACCGCTGCGCCGGGCGCTTCTGCGTATCTGACTTCTGAGCGGTTGCCTGGTCAGTACTTGCCTGGTCCTGTTCGGAAGGCTGAGTGGGCTGAGCAGGCGGTGCGGGGGTAACCGGCGCGGGCATGTTCTGCGCCGCGCTCTGAGCCATCGCGTTCTGCGCAGTAGTATCACGCTCGGGCAGGTTCTGGTTCGGCGCTGGCTGGCTACCCGCCTGCGCACGGTACGAGGGTGCCTTCGGGGCGCCGGTCGGAACCGGTGCGCCATTCATCGAGACGGTGCTCTGAGCGGCACGCGCCTGCGAAGCCTCCGGGGCCGCCGCCGCACGCGCAGCCGCAACCGCCGCCGAGAAGCGAGGGTGCGCACCCAGCACGCGGCGCGCATCCTGAGCGTACTCCGGCAGAGCGTACATCACGGTACGCGAAGGAATCGCCTCGGTACGCATCGGGTAGCGACCCCCATGGGAGCGACGCAGAACGTACATCTGCCAAAGCACAAACACGGCAACCGACAGCGGCATGTACTTGAGTGCTTCAGAGATAAAAGAGTCACCGGCAAGGGTCATCAGCACCGAAAACACCAGGCCAATCACCGCACCCTGAATCGCCGCAGAAATCAGGGCACGACCGTAACCGGGCTGTACCGGGTACTCCACCTGGCGGATACCGTCGTTGACCAGGTACAACGCAGTGACCGGATAATCCTGCTCGCTGAGCACATCAAAAGCGGCGAGCGCATCATCGTGACGGACGAAGGAGGCGATTGCCTCACCGGCGGGCAGGGGCTTGCCCTGAGCTTGCGCCAGGCGCGAGGCCAGATATGAAGAAGGCGGGGTCGAGGGAATATTCGGCAGGTTAGAAGTCATGGCTCCTATTCTACCGCCCACCCCAACCCTGGACCCGGTGGGCAGTCAGCTCCTCCACAGGCGTAGCGAACACCTGTTCAATTCGGCTTCTCAAAGTGCGAATCCCCGCGGCGGAGCGTACCCTAGAGAGGTGAGCAATTCGAAGTTCAGCACCCCCAGCAAGATTTACATTGCCCGCCTTTTGGGCCTCGACGTTTTTGACCCCTTCGGTGACCGCCTCGGCCGTCTCCGAGATGTCGTCGTGCTCAAACGCGGCCTGGGCGCATCCATTGCGGGTGCTCGCCCCGCCAAGGGCAGCGAACCCATTGTTGTCGGCATCATCGTTGAGGTGCTCGGCAAGAAACGCGTGTTCATGCCCATGACCC
>ERZ773013.408-NODE-408-length-27083-cov-7.260434_pt1 | contig 27083 bp, 33 predicted proteins | sample MGYA00511670_ERZ773013 | MGnify/ENA primary metagenome ERZ773013 (study PRJEB29015, sample SAMEA2738120) | human oral metagenome | biome: human oral; feature: human-associated habitat; material: saliva | place: China | collected 2257 ... | reverse complement strand
AAATTTATAATTAATTTTTTTTTAAAAATGTTGGAAATTAGATAAGAAAATAGTATTATATAATTGAATTAAATAAAGGAAACAATGTTACGAGCAATTAAAATACGATTATATCCTAATAAACAACAGGAACAAACACTTAATAAGGTGCTTGGGTGCTATCGTTTTGTATATAATCATATGCTTGCTCGCAAACAAGATGCATATAAAACCGATAAAACAAACCTTGGATTAACGGAACTTTCTAAATACTTTCATCACGAATTATTAAAGGATGAGCAATATGCTTGGTTGAAGGAACAAAATACCAAGGTCATGAAACAATCCATACGTCAGATGCTAACGGCTTATGATAATTTCTTCAAACATCAAAAAGGGTTTCCAAAGTTCAAGAGCAAAAGGGATAAACAATCGGCATTATTCCCAATTGATGCCATATCAAGATGCAATGACTTTGAAACAAGACGTATTACCTTGATTAAACAGCTCAAGAACATTAAATTCCGTTGTTCGGATTTGTATTTCAATAGACTTCGCAAGTATAAGGATGATGTAAAGAGTGCCACCCTCTCGAAAACCAAGAGTGGGAATTTCTTCTTATCCATCCTTATAGACATTCCTCAAAATGAGTTTGTAAAGTTCAAGAAAACCAATAAGGAAGTTGGCATTGACCTTGGGGTAAAGGATTTTGTCATAACCTCTGATGGTAAGAAGTTTGAAAATAAACATTTCTTCAAGAACGATGAACAAAAGTTGAAGAAACTTCAACGTCAATTATCCAAGAAGCGTAAAGGTTCAAACAATTTCCATAAACAATGTAAACGCATTGCAAAGACCTTTGAACATATCACGAACAAGAAGGAAAATTACATCCATTATGTTGTAAATGAACTACTTGGTAATTATGATACAATCTATATGGAAAACTTGAGCATTAATGGAATGCTTAGAAATCACCATCTTGCCAAGGCAATTAGTGAGGTTGGATTCTTCAAATTCAAGGAGATATTGAAGAACAAAGCTATTGTAAATGATAAGAAGGTTGTGCTTATTGATAAATTCTATCCAAGCTCCAAGACATGTTCATGTTGTGGATATAAGAACAAAGGATTGAAGTTAAGCGATAGAAATTGGCAATGTCCTGAATGTGGTGCAAATCATGATAGAGATTTTAATGCTGCAAGGAATATCTTTCGTGAAGGACAAAGGATAAGTGTAGCTTAAAAATAGAAAAATAAAAAAGTAGGTGTCCGTAGCACCGAATTAACGCTTGTGGACTATCCTCCTATGGATGACCGTTCATTAAATGAACCTAAAAAGTAGTGATAGGATGAAGCAAGAAATAAAATGCACGTTAATCTAAGATTTTGCGTTGAATTTTATATACGATGTGTCAAAGGTCGTTGATATGACAGATATGTTTGGATATGCGTCTAATTTTACTTCTGACCTTTCTAATTTGTTGGAAATAATTGTTTTTGATGGTATTATGAAAATAAAAAGAGAAAATGAAAGGTGTAATTACAGGAGATGTGGTTGGCTCTACTAAAATAAATGACTTTGGAAAGTTGCCTAAACTTATCAATGATTTAATCACTGAAATAAGTTTATATTGCACTAAATGTAAAGTGGAAATTAGTCGTGGTGATAGTTTTCAAGTTCTTGTTGAAGACCCTAAACAAGCATTGCTTGTGGCAATTTTAATTAGAGCAGGATTTAGAAAATCATCTATTGATTTAGGCAATAAAGATTTGGATGTGCGTTTGTCAGTTGGTATTGGAGAAGTATCTTATATGGATGAAAAAATTGGACAATCCAATGGTGAAGCATTTATCTTATCAGGTCACGGTTTTGACAACTTAACTAAGGCACAAAGATTAAGTGTGCAAACGTTTTCAGATTCTATTAATTCTGAGTTAAAAGTTGAAACAGCTTTTGTTGATGACATTGTATCAAATTGGACACATTTACATGGTGAAATTATGTATCAATCTTTACTAACTGATGCAACACAATGTGAATTGGCTGAAAAATTAGGTACTTCTCAACAAAATATATGCAAACGTCTATGTTGTGCCAAAGAAAAATTAGTAAGATTATATTTAAATCGATTCTATTCTTTGATTCTTGATAAAGAAAAAGAAACATTCAAATTTGTGAATAATGTAAAGAACTCTAACAAGTTCAGACCTAAAACAAAAAATGAACTACGTGAGATTATTGAGAAAGAACTTGAACGTCAAGGCATTGATGCAGATTTGAACGATATTGATACCTCGAAAATTACTGATATGTCTTACTTATTTGAGGGTTTGAAAATTCGTAACATTAAAATCGATAAGTGGGACGTTTCAAATGTTAAGTATATGCAATGGCTATTCTCTGGTAAGACTAAGTTTAATTGTGATCTTTCTAAGTGGGATGTATCAAACGTTACAGATATGTGTGGAATGTTTTATAGAGCTTTTCTTTTCACTTCTGATCTTTCAAATTGGGATGTATCAAATGTTACAGATATGTTTTGCATGTTTGCCTTTGCTGAAAAGTTCACCTCTGATTTATCTAAATGGGATGTGTCGAATGTGAAAAATATGATTAGAATGTTTTGTGGTTCTTCTAATTTTATGTCAGACCTTTCTAAGTGGAACGTATCGAATGTTAATAAAGTGTATGACATGTTTAAAGGGGTAACAAAAATGGAATATAATGAAGAGCTACGACCAAACTTCAAAAAAAATAATTAATGAATGAAACAATTAATGTATATTAAAATATACTAAATCCAACAAATAGTGTTAATGAAGTTAAGAAAATTGTTCCTACAAATAAATATAAACTTATTGACTTAATTAAGTCAGAACTTGAACGTCAATGTCTTGATGCTGATTTGAATTTTATTGACACGTTCAAAATTACTGACATGTCTTATTTGTTTTATACTTCTTACGTTGGTAAGATTAAGATTGATAAGTGGGACGTGTCGAATGTAACCGACATGAGATTTGCTTTTTATCATGGTAAATGTAAATACATTTTATTTGAGCGGTATTTGTAAATGTAATGATGATAGGTGTGTAACAGATTGCCACATACCTATCATTTTTACAAAAAAAAATCCAAGATAGATTTGGAAAAGTTGAACATTTGTAGTATAATATAGATGTAAGATAAACAAAAAACGTTCTTTGAACTATTTATTAGTTGGCGGAATGGTGGAATGGTAGACACGAGGGACTTAAAATCCCTTGGACATTGCGTCCGTGCGGGTTCGAGTCCCGCTTCCGCTACAACGCATCTTTATGATTAAACTCTTAATTAAAAGATGATTTAACCATTAGATGTTAAAATGTGGTATGGTGTAATGATAGCATAGCAGAATTTGGCTCTGTTCGTTCAGGTTTGAATCCTGATACCACAACAAAAAAAAATGTGGAATACATTTGGAAATCATACAAAACATTAGTATAATGTTGATGTAGTTAATCTTGTTATTATAGCAAGTTTGATTTAGCATGAAAAGAAAGTAATGAAAAATTAATATTTTAAATGTAAACTTTGTAAATTATGGCGTATGAGAAATAGTTTTATTGCTGTTTGTTCAATTTGTGCTTTTATGTTATTCTCTTGTAATAAAGAGGAAAAACAAGAAGAGCCAAAATTTGAAAATGTAATTATTGCCAAGTCAAGACAAAATGAAATTGTTAGTTTTGGTGGTGATTCATTAGATGTAATTTCAGAAGAATATAATGAGCTTTTGAAAGAATTTAAGAACACATATCTTGCGAGTGATGATTCAGAAGTAAAAGTCATTGTTGGTATTAAAAAGCCATATAACATTTCTAACGTATGTGTTGAAATCATTAAAAAGTACGAAGGGTGTGAATTAACTGCGTATAGGTATTGTAATAAAAAGACGGGAAAAAGAGAAAAGTTTTATACAATCGGTTATGGACATGTAATTTTCCCGGGTGATAAAACTCCGTTTAGGATTACAAAAGCACAAGCCGAACGTCTTCTTATCGAAGACTTGAATAAAACCTATGTTCCAAGTGCACGTCGACTGTTAGGGCAATTTGGTGATGATTTTAAAGTCACACAAGGTTTTTTTGACGGTTTTGTAAGTTTGGTTTATAATTGCGGAGAAGCAGGTATTCAAAAGTCAGCATTTTGGAAACGTTTAAAAAAATGTCGTTTTGACAAGAATGGTAAAGTTAACAAAAAGGATTATGAGTATATGCTTCAGGCCGTTAAAACAGCTCGAGCGTCAGAACCTGGTCACTTTATTCGTAGACGGCAAGAATATGCATTGATGTCAAAGTAAATAGTAATGTAAAATAGTAAAATAAAATGAAAATTGTAGATTATCTGAATAGTAAAAAAATTGGTGATAAAACATTGTTTGGTATTGGGTTATTGATTTTTGGTTCTTTTATTGCTCTATGTGTAGTAATCCTAAATGGTTTCATTAACAATAATACCAAATTGGAAAATGTTGAAGGACTTAATCAATCAACGGTCGTAACAGACACTATTAAGTGTTCAACGTTTAAGTTTGAGTTTGATAATCATGATTATATCAAGTTCAAAACAGAAGGAAGTGAACATATTATTCATGACCCTGCTTGCACTTGCTTGTCTAAAAAGCTGAATAACATTACAACGGTTATCGTTAATAACGAAAAGCAGGTGGGTAATGAGTTGAATGAAAAGTTGAACAAGATGACAACTCAAATTAAGGCACTTCAAGTTGAGTTAAGTAAGAAACCTGAGATTGTTTATGTTTCGAGACCTACTCCGTCTAAGATTCAACCCAAACCAAATAATAAACCTAAATCTGTAGTTAAAAAGAAATAAAATATGATTAGTATGCCCCAATTTTTAGATAGAACGAAAAACGACTTCTTAGACATGAAAGATTTTGTTTTGTTTGCTGAGCAAAAATTTCATATTAGTCAAAACAAGATTTATGAATGTTTGTTTTCTTTAGGATACAACTGTTTCAAAAACTTCTCTATTTATTATAATATAAAAGATGAACAAAATAGTTTTCTTTTAGTTATTTGGGATAAATGGGGAGAAGAAAGAATGACTTTTAGGTTCTATAAACCTAAAAAGAATAGTATCAAAGTCGCACTCGCATCTATTGGAGAAGAAATTGACACCAAAGAATTAGAAGGTATCATTAGTGACTTGAAGGTTATTGTTGAAAAATTAAATAAGTAAATTATGGAAAAATGTGTAACTCCAATTTTAAATGTGACTTCTTATCATAAACATACTGAACCTGACCGTTATGACTATTACTATAGTGATGATTATGATGATGGCCTTGTATGTGAATGTCAAGTGCGTATTAAAGATTCTGATTATATTGTGGATATGACATCTAAAGATTTAGTAAAATACGAAATCTCAAATGCTGAGGATTTACTTAAATTTCTTTCCTTGTTGGGTTATGATGTTGATAGTGTTGAAAAACTCCATATACTTGTTATAACTTCAAATGAAGTAATGAAAGAAATGGCAAAAAAGTTTTCTGTATTTGAATATTGGAAAGTTCTTTCTGTACTTTCAAAATCTTAAATGTATTCAATAAGAATAATAGTTTATAAAGAGTTTATTAACATTTTTAGAAAACTTTTTAGACTCTAATAAATCTAATGTTAATATTCTCACTTAAAATTCCCCATAACTCAGTTGGTAGAGTATCACACTTTTAATGTGAGAGTCCTGTGTTCGAGTCACAGTGGGGAAACAAAATTTCCTATTCAACTAAAAAAAAGTACGCAATTTATTTGGTTTTTCCAATCAAAAGTAGTATAATATAAGTGTTGAAGATTCGACAGGTATCATAGCTCAGTTGGTAGAGCAATGGACTGAAAATCCATGTGTCCCAAGTTCGATTCTTGGTGATACCACAATAAGAAAAATAAGGACTAAGCAGGAATGCGCAGTGAACCATTGTCTGTCGGCAGACAGCTTTCTTGAAAGTATAAGATATTTTGGTTAGTCAAAATTGCATACAAGTAGAGTCAATAGTTAAAATCTATTTTAGTCCTTTTTTGGTGACGTATCCCCTCAATCTTATACATTGTAGAAAGGGTAATTGGTACATGTGGGTTCAATCCCCACCGTCACTACTAAATTATTAAAAATTTTAATATGAAATTTCATAGAGTAAAACATATTCCTACTGGTTTGTATTATAAACCTTATATGGGAATTAGTAATTTAGCTTCAATAGGTAAAATATATACTACAAATTCTTCTCCTTTAGTTTTAAATAAAGAAGAAAATTTTATTTATATTTCTATCAGAAGTAATTCTGTTCTTTTAAAGAAATTTCCTAATGCATTTCCAGAATTAGAATTTGATGAAAATAGACATAAATATTGTGGATACATTCCAAAAAGTAAATTTGAAATAGAGTATTTAGAATAAATAAAGACGCTTAAATTAAAATCTTATGAAAGTAAAAGAAGCAATTGAATTAATCAATAATTCTAAAGAAGATTTATATTGTATATATGATGCTGAAAGCTTAATTGATTATGAAAAAAAATTAGTCGAAGATGTTGATATAAGTCGTCGTAGATTTTATGAAACCAGTGTTTCTTATTTTCAATTAGAAGATGGTATTTTAGGAATAATTGGTGTGTCTAACATATATGCTGAATGTATGACGGCTTCTGATTGTGGTGTTCATTGTTATGCTTTTGAAGGTGAAGAATACACAACAGTCTCATATAAACCAAAAACGCAAATAATGGTAACATTATAACCAATTTAAAAATTTTTTATTACAAAACCATCCATACAGAATCTATAATTTTGTGATGAATTTATACACCATAATAGAGGCTTGGGATGGAATTATGGTAACATGGTGGCCTTAGTTTAGTTGGTTAGAACGTCAGATTGTGGTTCTGAAAGTCACGGGTTCGAGTCCCGTCGGCCACCCAATAAGTGATAAGAAGGTATCACTTACCCCTCCTTAGTTCAACGGATAGAACATTAGCCTTCTAAGCTAAGAATTCCAGTTCGAATCTGGAAGGAGAGACTAAAAAATGAACACTTCACAAAAAAAAGTACGCAATTTATTTGGTTTTTCCAATCAAAAGTAGTATAATATAAGTGTTGAAGATTCGACAGGTATCATAGCTCAGTTGGTAGAGCAATGGACTGAAAATCCATGTGTCCCAAGTTCGATTCTTGGTGATACCACATAAGTCCTCTAATGAGGTATCTATTATACATCCGTAGAAAATAGAGTAAAAGTAAATTCCAAATCTCGGAGTAATCACTATTAGTAAGTTGCAAATTAGTATTAGTGAGCTGCGTCGGTAACGTTACAACCAATTTAAATTATAAAACATTGAGGCGTCGCATAGTGGCAATTGCAGGTGACTGTAAATCACCTACCTTAGGGTTTCGTAGGTTCGAGTCCTACCGCTTCAACTTCAAAAGGAAGGTTGACAGAGTGGTCGATTGTGGCAGTCTTGAAAATTGCTGTACTGTAAAAGGTACCGTCGGTTCGAATCCGACACCTTCCTCAAAAAAAACATCGTGGGATAGAGAAGTTGGTATCTCGTCAGCCTCATAAGCTGAAGGTCGGTTGGGTTCGAGTCCCCCTCCCGCAACTATAATTTAACATAACATTCCTTAACATGCTAAAGGCCTAAGAAAGCATGCCGTTATGTTATCCTATTCGAGTTGGCGTAGACTGTAAATTTTTAAACAGCAATTAAGTTTAAATCTCAAGTAGGTTGTTATTTTATCGGAGTAACGTAAAATAAAAAATTATTTCAGCCGATAGGTAAGTTCTTTATAGAACGCCGCGTTAGTAACGTGACAACTCATATCTATAATAGTTAAGGAGCTATTGATAGATAGTCGCTCGGTTCGTCTAACCGGTTAGGACGCATCCCTTTCACGGATGAAATGCGAGTTCGATTCTCGCACTGAGTACAATATAAATGAATTAAATAAGTAGGTATTCGTAGTACCGAATTAACGCTTGTGGACTATCCTCCTATGGATGACCGTTCAGTAATGAACCTAAAAAGTAGTGGTAGGTTGAAGCAAGAAGTGAAAACTATATACAATCATTGATTTTATTAGATTTTCATGTAGGATAGCCTAACAGTCGGTTGAGATAAATTACTATCTCATTACATTGCGATATGTAGCGTTTTACCCTACAAGTATTATATGTGGTCATGAACACGATAAGATTCCACGCCGTGGCCTAATCGGTTAAGGTTCTTGTTTTGGGAACAAGAGAGTACAGGTTCGAGTCCTGTCGGCGTGACAACTGTTTATATCAAAAATAAACATTAAATGCCTTGTTATGTAATGGTTAGCATATCTGATTTTGGATCAGAGAGACGAGGTTCAAATCCTTGCGAGGCAACAATAAAATAAAGCGTAGTCGGACAAATAGTTACTTCGATAATTTGATTTATGTGGATAATGCAATTTATAATTTAATACTATTTGTAATTTTACTCGCTTTAAATGCTTCCTTAGCGCAATGGTAGCGCACCTCACTTGTAATGAGGTGGTTGTCAGTTCGACCCTGACAGGAAGCTCTACTAATATAGTAAGAAAATGTTATTTCATTTACTTATTATATTATGTGCCGTTAGCTCAGTCGGTAGAGCCTCTGACTGTTAATCAGATGGTCGTAGGTTCGAGTCCTACACGGCACGCAATTAATTTGCACAAGTACAAATACTTTGTGTTTCGAGAAATGGCTTCCTTGATGAAACTCATTTCTTGCGTATTGTGGGTGTTAATGGGTTTGTATGTAAGTCAAGACTTTTAACCCCACAATAAGTTTATTAAATTGTAGATGAATAAATTATGAAGAATAATATTTGACGAAATAAACAAAATAAATTATGTTACGAGCAATTAAGGTACGATTATATTCCAATAAACAACAGGAACAAACACTCAATAAAGTGCTTGGCTCATATCGTTTTGTGTATAATCACATGCTTGCTCGGAAACAAGATGCCTATAAAGCCGATAAAACAAACCTTACCTTAAAGAAACTTTCAAACTATTTACATCATGAATTATTAAAGGATGAACAATATATTTGGCTTAAGGAACAGAATACAAAGGTAATGAACCAAGCCATAAGACAAATGTTGACAGCATATGATAAGTTCTTTAAACAATATAATGGATTCCCAAAGTTTAAGAGCAAGAAGGATAAGCAATCAGCATTATTTCCGGTTGGTACTATATCAAAGCGTAATACATTTGAAGAAAGAAAAATAACATTAACTCAATCACTCAAAAATATTAAATTTCGTTGCTCAGATTTATATTTCAAGAGACTTCGTAAATACAAGGGTGATATAAGGAGTGCCACCCTCTCGAAAACCAAGAGTGGGAATTTCTTCTTGTCAATCCTTATAGATATTCCTCAAACTGAGATTGTTAAGTTTAAGAAGACCAACAAACAAGTGGGTGTTGACCTTGGTGTAAAGGATTTTGTTATAACCTCAGATGGAAAGAAGTTTGAGAATAAACACTTCTTCAAGAAAGATGAACGGAAGTTGAAGAAACTTCAGCGTCAATTATCCAAAAAGAAAGTTGGTTCAAATAACCGTAACAAGCAACGGTTTAAGATTGCAAGAGCATTTGAACGTATAACGAATAAGAAGGAGAATTACATTCATTATGTTGTGAATGAACTGCTTATGAATTACGATACCATTTATATGGAGAGCTTAAATGTAAGTGGTATGGTGAAGAATCACCATCTCGCCAAGGCAATCCAAGAAGTTGGTTTCTTCAGGTTCAAGGAAATATTGAATAGCAAAGCTATCGCAAACGATAAGAAGGTTGTGCTTATTGATAAGTTCTATCCAAGCTCTAAGACTTGTAGTAATTGTGGATACAAGAACAAAGACTTGAAGTTAAGTGAACGTCATTGGCAATGTCCTAATTGTGGAGCAAATCATGATAGAGATTTGAATGCGGCATTAAATATCCTTAATGAAGGTCGTAGGATGCGTGTTGCATAATAAAGAAATTCAGTAGGTATCCGTAGTACCGAATTTACGCTTGTGGACTATCCTCCTATGGATGACTGATTATCGTAAGATAATGTACTAAAAAGTAGTGATAGGTTGAAGCAAGAAGTGAAATAAAAGACAATGTATCTTTGCCTTAGATTTTCACGTACGTTATTTCTTGCGTTTTATATATGTTTATCGTTTTTGCTTGCAAAGTAGGGTTTATAACGTCTATCTCGTAGTGTCAGCTATATCAATATCACTGTAATGATATAGACCGTAACCGATTATTGATTGATCGTGATATCAAGCCAATAACTCAAATCGTATGTTGAGGATGTGTGGTGAATACATTTCTGTGGAATTTTGTTGTGAAAATATCAGTGTGTTCATAACAACGTTTTAAAGTTTTACGAAAACAAACTATCACCAATTAGGTGCGTTAGTTCAGTAGGTTAGAATGCATGCCTGTCACGCATGTGGTCACGGGTTCGAGTCCCGTACGCACCGCTTTTATTTATAATTAAAATGTTTATGACATCAAATAATGTAGAAATTTTAAAGCAAAATTTAGAAAAGTGGATTAAAGTTAAGGATGCTAAATATGATTCATTAAAAAAGGAAATTATTGAAATTATCAATGAATTTAAAGATTTTTTTGGTAATGAATTATTTGTAATGCTTAAAGCTTTATCTAAGCAATATAACATTAGTGAGAATTTTGCACCAATTGGTGCATATTATAATGAAAGTGTATCTTTTAAAGAAAAATTATGTTTTGTCGAGATAAGCTCTACCCCTAAGATACAATTTTTTTCTAAAAAAGATGAATTTAGTTATATTGAATTTAGGTGTGTTAAATCTGATTTTTTTATTTATTTGTCAAATCCTGAAACACCACATATGCATCCAATATTTAAACTATCTTCAAAAGATATAGATAAAGAAAATAGTTTTTTAGATGGTAAAACATTGCAACAACTTGAAGAAATTTATGAACCTTTATCTGACATATTAGAGTCGATTAAAAATCAAAATCTAATTGATGATATGGTAACAAAGTGTAATTCTGAAATTGAAAAACTTTTAAATAAGTATTAATATGTTATAAGTTTCTTCTTTTTATCAGAATATTAATCACACATAGTTGTATATGTTTTGATTACACTTCAACTTTTTTTTGTGAATAAATTAATTTTAAAATTATGGATTATAATGATGAATTGAACCACAGATGTTATGAAATAGTGTCACAAAAGACCCTTATTTTCAGCGAACTTTCTCGATTTTTAACAGGAATTGAAGGTATTAAATTTAAACCATTTATTTTCGATTTATACGATGATGTTAAAGTAAAAGTGTCCCCTACTAAAATTGCTGTAGGTGAATATGGCAAAAATTGTTTTAAAAACAAAAATTCTTTGTATTTTGAAGTTCTTTCTTATGGTGTTAGGTATAATCAAATTTTTGAAGATTTGAAAGAAGATAGGGTAAATAAATTAAAAAATAAATTTGATTTACTTAATAATCGTATGAATTTTTTGATGAGTCAAATATTGATTAATATGGTCGCTAACAATAATGATAGTGAGAAAAAATCGTAATTTTTATGTTGAAGGCAACAAGTTCCGATTCCTGAGAGAAAGTACACAGGTGCTGTAATTTAAACTTATTAGAGATATTATAACATGATGTTTTCCACAAGTGAGTGGAAGATATGTATAGCCCAAGTTTTTTCTTGGGCATTTTTTTTTGTTAAATTCATCTTTTGATTTGGTTAATTGCAAAAGTAATTAGTATAATAGTAGTGAATAATGAAGTGTAAAAAAATAACACAAATGTATGAAACCAATGCTTAAATATAGAGGTGGAAAAACTAAGGAAATACCAAATATTATGTGTTATGTTCCTCAATTTTCTGGTAGATATGTTGAGCCTTTCGTTGGTGGTGGTGCACTATATTTCTATTTAGAGTCAAGAGAAGCTATCATCAATGACATCAACAAACAACTCATAAATTTCTATAAAGGTGTGCGAGATTATTTCCCAAGACTTAGGAAGGAATTGGATGAAATTGAAGCATTGTATGAAATTAACAGAAGAGATTATGAAGTGTTAAAGGCAAAAATTCCTGACGAAAGAGTAGAAGATAAGAACGAAGTACTATACTATTTTTTACGTGATATGTTTAATAACAAAGTTAGCAAAAAATATAGTGACGCTCTTCTCTATTACTTCATTAACAAAACTGCATACTCTGGTATGATTAGATATAATGCAAGTGGTGATTTTAATGTACCGTATGGCCGCTATAAGCATTTAAGTACTAAACAAGTTTCTTTCTCTCATTGTGAGTTATTGAAACGAACAGAAATTCTGAATGCTGATTATAGTGAAATTTTTAATATTTGCAAAGATGATGACTTCGTATTTTTAGACCCACCATATGATTGTGTTTTTTCTGATTATGGTAATATAGAGTATAAAGATGGTTTTAATGAAGACTGTCATAGGCGATTAGCAGAAGATTTCAGGAATCTCCATTGTAAGACATTAATGGTTATTGGCAAAACACCTCTTACGGAAGAACTATATGGGCATTTCATTGTTGATGAATATGAAAAGAGTTATTCTGTAAACATTAGGAATAGATTTAAGTCAGAAGCGAAACATCTTGTAATAGCAAATTATAAAAATTGATATTTTTATGGATAAAGAATTATGGTGTGAATGGAAGAGAAATAGTTATGACACCAAACAAGTAATCTATAAACAAAAAGATTGCGTTCATGAAATTGAATTGTTAGATTTATATTTTAACGAGAAGATTCTTTCTTTTAACTTCAATGATGATGAAGTTGAATTAAAGATTGAACGTAAATTTACATTGGAAGAAGATAATCACATTTGCATTAGAACCATAAAAGAGAATGTGGTTTTGAAGCGTGAAGATATTTTACGAGTGATATATCGTTGATGTTGAATTTTAATATAATTTATAAACAATAAAAATATTATGGTGAAGATTGAAGATGTTAAATTAATCAAGGTACGAGTTGGCGTTCGTTATTGGGAAGATTCCGAATATAATGGTGTTGAAGATGTGTCATTATTTGATGCAACAGAACCCATTGTACCAAACATGCCTTTTGCAGTCCATTCGGGTAGAAGTAGTTGGAAAGACTATGAATGGATAATTAAGATTAATCCATTAAATGGTAAAATAGTAGGTTGGAAGGAAGGTGATACAGCAAACATTCATTATAAATCATGTGATGACAATACAGTTTATCTATTAGGTGATAATGATGTTGTTTTAGGTGAATATAATTGTTATGTTCCGTCATTCTTGTCTGCTTATGGTGATAATAGTGATTATGTTGCTTTTATCATTGAATCTGATGGTAGTATTAAGAACTTTTCTTTTACTGAGGATGATATTGAAAAGTTAGAAAAAAATGCATTACCTTGAATGAACAAGTTGTAATTTAAAATTATATACGATGAAATACTGTATTATCCCTGATGTTCATGGAAGAACATTTTGGAAGAAAGCACAAGAAAACATTGATAAGTATGATAAGGTAATTTTCTTAGGTGATTATCTTGACCCATATGTGGTTTATGATGGTATTACTAAAAAACAGGCCTTTGAAAATTTCAAGGAAATACTTAAATTTGCCAAAGATAATAGAGATAAAGTTACTCTTATTCTTGGTAATCACAATTTTCATTATTTTCCGAATATTAGTGAAGATTATGGTTGTCGGCGTGATGATAAAAGATATGATATGATTCAATCATTGTTTTTGAAGAACATTGATTTGTTTTCACTTTGCACTGTAATTGACACAAATGTTTTAGGTAGAGTTTTACTATCACATGCAGGGATTAACCTTGGTTGGTATCTTAACAACTTAAAAATTACCAATAAAGATAATTGGGAAGAGATTCTTAATGGTATGGTTGGTAATGAAAAAGATATTAACAAATATATATGGAACATTGGTGCAATGCGTGGTGGGCATGATTCATTTGGTGGTATTGTTTGGTCTGACCTTTATGAACATGATACAGATTCAACAGCCATCGTAAATCAGAAACTTGGGGTGGATTATCAGATATTTGCCCACACTTATTCGATTCCATCGCCTGATGACATATATGTGTGTGAATCATATTCAATGATTGACAATAAGAGATTGTACGAAATTGAATGAAAATGATTAAATAATATAAAAACCGAGTATTGTTCTAATAAAACAAGATCGGTTTTTTTGGTTTTTAGTATGTTGTATAGTATAATATATTTGGTTTTAAAAAATTAGATATGAGATTGAAAGTTGATAAAAAAGAGATTGATGAGAAGAATAAACTCGTCAACAATGCGATTACGCAGTTGAAAAAGGAGTTTGTTGGTATTGACGAACAGATTGATTCTATTATGAGTAATGTTCGTGTGTGGTTCTTATACCCTCAATTGCAATCAAGCCCTTGTGTCGTTAATATTTTTGGTATGACAGGTTGTGGTAAGACATCTCTTATCCGTCGTATTTCTCAGTTGCTTAACGTTGAAAAGAATCTTGTTTATTTTAATTTTTGTGCAATCAATGAACAAAGTTCTTGGGAAGTTGAGCAAGATATTGAGGAGCAGTTGGATAATGAGTGTAGCAACCGTATGTTCGTCTACGATGAATTTCAGTATGCTGCGACGATTGATGGCCAAGGTGCTGAGAAAGATAATAAGAATGGTTTGAAGCCATTTTGGGAATTACTTGATACGGGTGTTCTTCATAAACGAACTTCATTTTGGGAAAACAGAAGTTTGTACAGGGTTCTTGCATATATGATGAGAATTAATGCCGCATGTCCAATGGAAATTAAAAATGGTGTGTGGGAAAATGGTGAAGAATGTTTGGCCAAATTTAATAAATATGACCATCAACAATTTTTAGATGTGTTTAATGTCAAACAATGGTATGGAGAAGATAATGATGAGGATAATGAAGGTTCTTCACGTACAAAAAGGCTGAAACGTTCTAAGAATGATGTGGAAACAGAGCCTGACTTTTTCTTACAGTCACACATTTTGAATCGATTTACAGAGCTTTATCGTAAAGTATATAATGTTGTGTGTGAGGCTTCTGATGTGTATTGCAAACTACAAGGTATGAATGCAATGGAAATTTGTGATTTATTTAGTGATGTGTATGAAAAATCTCTAATTGGTTATGACCTTAATTTTAAGCATTCAATTATTTTTGTTATTGCAAATCTTGATGAGGCTTACGATGTTGCATTCAATGTAAATCCGGATATGTCGCCTGACCAATTCTATAGCATTACCAAGAAAATTAATATTGTAGATATTAAGAAGGCACTTCAGATGCGTTTCCGTAATGAACAGATTGCACGCTTGGGTAACATTCATGTAATTTATCCATCATTTACGTCAAAGTCCTTTAAGAAGATCATTGAACTGCATTTGGATTCGTATAAGAAGGTGGCAAAGGAATTGTGTGGTCTTGATCTTGAATTTGATAAGAGTGTGCATAAAGTCATTTTTGATGAAGCTGTGTTCCCAACACAAGGTACAAGACCTATCTTCTCTACAATTCATGAGTTTATTAAAACTAAACTTCCGTATGTCATAACTAATATCTATGATAATAAGAAAGATGAAGAGGCTGTATCTATTAAATATTCTTATCAAAAGAACAAGAGTATTGTTAAGGTAATTAATGGTAATGGTGATGTTATTGACACATATAAGTTTACTGATAAGCTAAGACTTGATAAGCTTCGTGAATCAACTAAGGATGAAAAGCAAGCAAACACTGCTGTTCATGAAAGTGGTCACTTTGTTATATATTCATTCCTTAATGGAAAGGTACCTGCAAAACTTATTTCACGTAGTGCTGAAAAGCAAATTGAGGGCTTTATGATGCATGATGTTGAGGAGGAAGAAGGAGTTGTTGGTTCAAAGATTGATTATCTTAATGAAATTAAGGTTGCACTTGGTGGATACGTTGCTGAAGGTCTTATTTTTGGTGAAGATAAACGTAGTGCAGGGGCTTCATCAGACTTAGTACATGCAACTGCAATTGCCTCAAAAATGGTTCGAAAATGGGGTTTGAGTGAACTACCATATGTATCTACATATATGTTGAGTTCTAAATATGGAGATGCGTTAGTTAATGAAGATAATCAAGAACATATTAATGCTAAGATTAAAGCAATAATTGATGAATGTCTTAAAGATACTGAAAGAATTATGAAACTTCCTAACGTATATGAGATGTTAACAAAGTCTTCTAAGTATCTTGCACAACATTCTCAAATGTCTAAGAAATTAATGCTTGAGCTATTGAATGAGGCTCGTGCAAATGGTAAAATTTGTGGCAATAATGACACATATTATCGAGATATTGTCAATAATATGTGATAAACTGCCAAATCGGCATAATACCAAATCAAAATGTTAAAAGTTTTGGTTTGGTATCTTTTTTGTAGTATAATAGTTATGAATAAAATTTTAAATTAATGTATATGGAAATGTTTGAAAAAGTTTTTAATTTGAATGAAATTTCTTTTGATAAGCTTTTTGAAGAAATCATGAAGCTTTATGAGAAAAATGTAAATGCTGAGAACGAAAAGAAGAGTTACTTTAACTCTAAGGGTTTTAAATACCAAAATGGTGAACTCGTTGATGGTTTTGAAAAGGAATGTGTAAATGGTAAATGTGTTAAAGATGAGCATTTCAATAAGGAGCATAAGGCCTTAACTGAAAATAAGGCTGATGTTGATAATAAGAAATCTTGTTGTGAAAAACTTTCAGATGCATGTTGTGATGAAAAAAAGGTCTCTGATCCTGCTGCTGAATTTACCGACAAAATTTATGAAGAAATGGCTATGCTCAGTGAAAGGAATAAAATTTATGAAAAACAACTAAAAGACATGAAGCGTTACATTGATGTCCTTGATCATAATATCAAAGTACTTCAAGATGAGAATGATTCTCTTCGCAATGTAATTAATAACATTAAAAATTGTTTTTAAGATATGGGAAAGATAATGGGTTTGGATCTTGGTAGCTGCTTTTCATGTGTGGCTGTAATGGAAAACGGTAAAGCAACTGTTATTGTTAACGAAGAAGGTGGTCGTACAACTCCATCTGTAATTGGATTGAAGAATGGCGAACGTAAGGTTGGTACAACGGCAAAGCGTCAGCAAATTGTAAACCCAAAAGAGACGGTAGTTCTTATCAAACGTTTTATGGGTGCAACATTTGATGAGTCATCTGAGGCTGTTAAACATGTTCAATATGATATTGTTAACCGTGGTGGATTCCCAAAAGCAAAAATTGAAGACCGGGAATATTCTCCTGAAGAATTGTCATCAATGATTATTGCAAAAATGAAAAAGGTTGCTGAGGATTATGTTGGTGAAGAAATTAAAGAGGCTGTAATTACTGTTCCTGCTTATTTTAACGACTCTGCTCGTCAAGCAACAAAGACTGCAGGTGAACTCGCAGGACTTGAAGTTAAACGTGTAATTGCAGAACCTACTGCTGCATTGCTTGCTTCAAATATTGATATGAAGAAGGGTGGTAAGTTTGCAGTTGTGGATTTCGGTGGTGCAACGCTTGATGTTTCAGTAGCAGATGTTTCTGATTCTGTTGTAGAAATTCTCTCAACAAATGGTGATATTTATTGTGGTGGTTCAGATATTGATAAGGCAATTGCAGATTATCTTGTAGATTTGTTCAAGAAAGAAAACGGTGTTGATTTAACGAGTGATACAATGGCATATACTCGTGTTTATGAAGCCGCAGAGAAAGCTAAGTGTGAGTTGAGTAGTAGTGCTTCTGCTGAAATTAATTTGCCATATATTTCAGTTAAAGATGGTCAACCAATTCACATGGTAAATACTTTAACTCGTGCAAAGTTTGAACAGATTGTACGGCCAATCATTAACAAGGTTATTACTTGCGCTAAGAATGCAATTAAGGAAGCTGATTTGGAAGCTAAAGACTTAGATGGAATCCTTCTTGTCGGTGGTTCTTGTCGTATTCCTATGGTGCAAGAAATGTTGAAAAACGAATTTGGTGTAAAACTTCTACATGGTGCAAATCTTGATGAAGCTGTAGCGCTTGGTGCTGCTGTTCAGGGTTCTATTATCAATGGTGATTCTGATACAGATTTGCTTCTTCTTGATGTTACACCACTTTCACTTGGTATTGAGACTGTTGGTGGTGTAATGACACGTCTTGTTGATGCAAATACTACGATTCCTTGTAAGAAAACTCAGACTTTTTCAACGGCTGTTGATAATCAACCTGCTGTTACCATTCGTTGTTTACAAGGTGAACGTCCAATGGCTAACGATAATAAGGAAATTGGAGTGTTTAATCTTGATGGTATTGCTCCTGCAAAACGTGGTATTCCTCAAATTGAGGTATCTTTTGATATTGATGCTAATGGTATTCTAAAAGTAAGTGCAATTGATAAGGCCACAGGTAAGGAACAACATATCACCATTGAAAATAAAGGTTCTCTGACGCAAGATGAAATTGAGCGAATTAAGGCTGATGCAGAGGCACATAAGGCCGAAGATGAGAAAAAGCGTGTAGAACTTGAGAAACTCAATAAGGTTTCAAGTCTTCGTTATACGACAGAAACAACGATGGATTCATATAAAGAGAAACCTGAATTAATGAGTGAAGATGATAAGAAATTCTTTACTGAGAAATTGGATGAATTAAAGAAGATGGAAGATAGTAAAGATTTTACAAATCTTGAATCCGTTGAAAAGGAATTGACATCTAAGTGGAATGCGATTGCAATGAAAGCTTATGGTGGAATTAATCCAATTGGTGAAAATCCGATAGATGATATGATGAAGAATGGTTTCGGTGGTTTTAAACCAAATACTGAGGGTGCAACCACACAAGGAACAAATAATGATGATTCTAAGAATGATTTCGAGGAAGTTTAAAATATTGAATATGGTGGTAAGTTGAAATGTAATTTGCCACCATTTCTTTTTAAATGTTAAATTATATGGAAAAAAAAATACAAACTACTATATTCATCGATAAAGAAGTTAAGACTATCCAACATGCAAGGCAATTAGCGAAAATGGCTGAATATGACATAAATCAATTAAAAGGTGAACTGTTATCACTTATTATGTCATCACCTAAGGACATTACACCTGATGGAGAAGAAGCATTATTGTATCTTAAAAGGAATTTTAATAAAATATGGGAACATTTATGGCAAGCTGTTGTTGATAAATATAAGTACACGATGATTGCCAATGATGCAGAGTTTGAACCAAATTCAAGTGTTCAGAAACAATGGAACAGTGAAAACAATGAATTAGAATGCTTAAAATAGGGAGATTTGAAACAAGAAAAGATTTTTAATGGTCATGAAGATTTATTAAAAGGTGAGATAGATATACAATCTGATTTGACGATTAAAGATAAAGAAAATTTGCTTAAAGAAGTCGAAAGACAAAAAGAACAAGCACATAAATTTCGTTATAATTAAAAATAAAAATGACAAATAAAGATTTATATAAGATTCTTGGGCTTAGTAAGGGTGCGGATGAAAAAGATATAAAGAAAGCATATCGAAAGTCTGCAATGAAATGGCATCCTGATAAGTGGGGAGATAAGTCAGAATCTGAACAGAAGAATGCTGAAGAGAAATTTAAAGAAATAACAGAGGCTTATGAAATTCTTTCTGATAAGGAAAAAAGAAATCAATATGACTTATTTGGGACAACAGACTTTAATGGAAGTTATACGTCAAGCATGAATCCTGATGATATATTTTCTCATTTTATGAGAGATTCAGGATTCGGTGGTTTTGGAGGATTTCATCAAACACGGGAAAGAGTTTATCGTGGTACTGATAAAAAGATTAGAATTGGTGTAACTCTTGAAGATGTGTTCTTTGAACGTTTGAAAACCGTTTCTTATGAGGTTGAACGTCCTTGTGAAGATTGTAAAGGTAAGGGTAGTTTAAGTGGTGATGATACTTCTTGTCCATATTGTCATGGTACAGGTTTTATTACTCAAACGCACCATATTAGTGGTGGTATTGTTCATAATACACAACCTTGTCCTCATTGTCAAGGGGTTGGTATATTTGTAAAAGACCCTTGTCATAAATGTAATGGTTCTGGGGTTGTTTCTAAGAAGGTTGAAAAGAGTTTTAAAGTACCCAAAATTGACCGTTTACAATATACCTATCAAATGGTTGGAGAAGGTAATTCTTGCCATAATAATAGGGGAAATAATGGTGATTTATACTTTACATTTGCTTTGAAAGAAGACCCTAATAGTAATTTCCACATTGATGAAACAAATCCTTCTAACATTATTACAAGTATTAAAGTGCCTGTAATTGATTGCCTTACAGGCTGTACAAAGGATATTCAAACTATTGATGGTAAAACCATATCAATTACTATACCACAAGGTACGAAGGATGGTTATGAATTTACATTTAATAATTACGGTCTTCATTTAAGTAATGGTATGGTGGGAAAGTTAATTGTAAGAGTTGAAATGGTAATGTGTAAATTATCTGAAAAGCAGATTGAAAAAATAAAGAAAATTGTGGAAGAAAAGTGATATGAAAATAAGCTGTGGTATTATTCCATTCAGGAAGAACAAGAATGATGAGCTTGAGTTCTTTTTGGGACACCCGGGTGGAAATTATAAAAACTGTAGAAATTTATGGATGTTCCTTAAAGGGGCAATTGAAAAAGATGAAAGTTGGGAGGACACTGCTTTGAGAGAGTTTAAGGAGGAAACAGGCCTTACAATGGATGAGTGTGATAGTGGAATGCTTATTCCGTTGGGTAGTGTTCAACAAAATCCACATAAAGTAACAGTTGCATTTGGTTTGCATTATCCTAACATTGATCCTGATGCATGTGTTTCAAACATTGCAGATGATGGTATTACACCTGAAATTGATAAGTATAAATGGATGACTTATGATGAAGTCTGCAAATACACACATCACACACATCTATGGTTTTATGACCAATTAATTGATATGGACAAATATAGTAATATCAAATGATAAAAATTGTTAAAGATAAAGATCCTATTTGGGATGTAGACGATTTTGAGGTAATATTATTAGGCACATCGACATATAATTTATTAAGTGGTGGCTTTCAATCAAAATTAAAATATAAATTACCGTTGATTGAAGAATACAACGATAAAACAAAATATGCCGATAAATCAAAACTTGGAACAAGGCTTACCGTCCCATGTGAACCAATAGTTTCTTTGATGTACATATGTAATTACCCACGCCCAAATGAAGAAAGTGTAGATTATGAAGCACTTAAAAGATGTCTACTTACAGCAAATGCTGAGTTTAAAGGAAAAAAGGCACTTACAACAATTGTTGGTTCTTCTATATTTGATGGGTGTGGTGATAAAGATAAATGTTTAAGTATCATAGAAGAATGTACTAATGATTTAGATTTAACAGTTTATGATTATGAACAAAAAAAGAGACAAGAAGAAATAAAAGAACAAAAAAAATATTTAAGGTCTCTTCAATATACTGATGTGAAAAAGTATGAGTTATTGAAGGGAATGTTTGATTCATATTTAAAAAAATTATATTTAAATGGCTAAAAAAAATCAGAAAAGAGAAGATTTTTCTGCACGTGTGAATGATGAAATTAAATATGCTGAGGCACGTGTTATTTATGTCGAACGTAACAGTTCAGATGGTGCTAATGATTTTAATAAGATTATGAAGGTTTCTGATGCAAAAAAGTTTGCAGATTCTGTTAATCTTGACCTTATTGAAATTAATGCTACATCAAATCCGCCCATTCTTAAAATTGATGATTATAAGAGATACGTGTGGGAAATGAAACAAAACTTGAAAAAGAAGACGGTTGTAGACACAAAGGAAATTCAATTGTCTGTAAACATTTCTAAACACGATATGGAGACAAAGGCTAAACATGCTTTGTCCTTCATTGAGAAGGGTAAGAAAGTAAGAATTGTACTTATTATGCGCGGAAGAGAACTTGGACGAAGAGATGAATCTTCTAAGTCATTTTATGAATTTTTGTCTTTGATGGGTGATAACATTGCATATGATTCAGCACCAAAGGATGAAGGTAATAAGTTGATTACAATCATTAGAAAGAAAAAGTAATTTTATGAAATTATCATACATCTAAACTTTATGCATTAGATGTGTGATAATTTTCTTTTTAAAAGCAAATTATTTTAAATTTGTGACTTGAAGTATTTTTTTAATGAAATAAAAGGCGTATGAATAAAAAATCTGAGGACATAAATATTTATGGGATTTATCTGAAAGATATTCGCAAATACGGTACTATTGATGATGCTAAAACCCGTGAATATTTAAAAACCTATCATAATGGTACTATTAAAGAGAAGAATCTTGCAAAGGAACGTATCGTAGGTGCTCATCAACGTTTTGTGTGTTCTATTGCTAATAAGTTTTCACAAAATGGTAATCTGATGGACCTTATTAGTGAAGGAAACATTGGGTTAATGTTAGCTATTGATAAATATGATGTTAATAGTGAGGTTAAATTCACAACTTATGCAACGTATTGGATACGTAAGACTATTATGGGCTATATTACAGTTGAAGAACCAATGGTTACTCCGAATAATGCAATTAAGTTGGCTACGTATCTTCCTAAATTTCGTCAAGAATTTTGGTTTAAGAATCAACGTTATCCAACAGCTGAAGAAACACAAGAGGGTTTAAAGAAAAAACATAACCTAAATTTCGCAAATAAAGAAGACCTTATTGCTTTTGAATCGATGTCAATTGATGAAAAATATGGTGAGGACGAAAATGGACAAGAGTTTATGGAAAGTAATGCTTATACCTCTAAGACTGCAACATGTGATGCTGACGAACTTGTAAGAAAAGAAGACGCAAAAATAACGGTAAGAAAAATTCTATCTAAACTTAGTGACCGTGAGGCATATATTATTAAATGTGTATATGGTATTGATGGTGCTTCTAAATCAATGAATGATGTTGCAAATGAAGTTGGTATTAGTTATGAACGTGTGAGGCAAATTGCTGTAAATGGTGTTAAACGACTTGGTTCTACATATAAGAACCTAATCGATACGTTTTAATCCTATTTTCAATTTGAAAATTATAATATTTAATATTATTTTTACATATATAAAAATGAATAATGATTATGAAATTAAAAGTTACATTAAATGAAGATCACATTAAGTTGATTAAGAATTTGTGGTTTCAAGATTTTAACACCAAAGTCGGTATTGATAAGTACGACATTTTTGGTAATAGCCGTTTATTTGAAGATATGGCACGTATTCTTGGACTAATGGATCACATTAGAATGGAAACATTAGATGATTGGGATGGTGCTAAATTTGACCAAGAAGCCACAGATAAGATGCTTGAATTGGCAGAGTTTCTTGATGAAAATATTTTATCTATTGAGGAAATCCTTCATCAACATTGTGATGTTGGTTTAAAGGTTGGAACATATACTTGTATTGATAATGTGCGAATATGGAAATATGAAGAATAAAAAAATGGCGATACTAAAAAGTGTCGCCATTTCTAATTAAAAATCGTTTATAATAAATTTAAAATCCTTTGCTTTTGAAACCTTTTTACAATAAGGACAAGCAATAACTTTACCAGTGTCAACCAAATCAGTTTGTTCACTGTAGATTGGTTTATCAATTTTAGAACCAATTGGTTTGTAATATTCAATATCTACACCTTGAAAAGCAATTGGTTCATTACAACTTGGGCAAATGGCGTAGAAATTTGCTCCTTCATACACTTCAACAACTTCCATTAATCTTCAGATGCTAATTTATGTAATATATCATTTTGTATTTGAGTATCTGGTACCCACTCTCCACGAGCAATTTTTGAAATCTCTGAACGGCGAGCATCATCATTTCCACTAAGCCCACCAATCTTTCTTGCAAGACCTGATTTATTAATTGCAGGGTCATTTAATGCTTGACGAACTTGCGTAGCCTTAGATTTAGTTTCTTCGTTGATTTTCTTTACAAGCATATCACGTACCATAGTTTCTACAAGTGCACGTGTTTTTTTATATCGTCTTTTTTCATTTATTGTACGAGTAAACTGCTCGTTAATCATTCTCTTTAATTTATTATCCATGTTAAACATTTATTTTATTATAAATAGTTGGTTTCTTTTCATTATTGTAGTATATTAAAGATAAAAAGATAGAATATGATTGATAGTAGTTAAAATATAAAAATAAATTAGAAGACATAGATATATAAACAATTTTTCTACTTTAAACATTTGGAAATATAGTTGCTATGTAGTATAATAGAAATGTTCAAAAAAAAAATAATTAATAAATAATATTATGAAGAAAATTATTATGATGTTCGCCCTTGTAATGGGCTTCGCAGTTTCAGCAACAGCTCAGACTGCTCTTGTAGACAACGGTACTGCCAAGGACAATTGGTATGTAGGTGTTGGAGTTGGAACAAACGTTTGGAATGACGTCAATTCTTGGACGCTTTTCAACACGAAGAGTTCAAACGGTAACAGTTGGTGGCGTACACAACCTGTTCACACTAACGTTACTGTTGGTAAAATGATTACGCCATACGTTGGCACTGAGGTTGATTATTTGGGTGTGTTTAATCTTGCGAATAGCAAGACATTCTTGGACGCACACAATCTCACAGGTAATGTTGTGTTTAATGTAACTAACCTACTTGCAGGTTATCATGGTAATCGTCGTTGTTTCGAACTTGAGTTGCTTGGTGGTGCAGGATGGGTACATGAATTCGACTCTGAATATGCTAATGGTAGCACAGGTGGTAATGCATTGAGTGTACGTGGTGCTCTTCGTGGTAATGTGAATGTTTCAAAGAATGTTGCAATCACAGTAACTCCTGAGTATCTATGGCTTCCTAAGCAATTTACAATGTGTGGTGAATTTCAAGGTGTAAATCTTTCTGTTGGAGTAAAATATCGTATTCCAACTAATCGAGGAAACTTCCCACTTAAACAATTGCGTAACCAAGCTGAACTTGATGCACTTAATGCTACAATTGCATCTCTTCAGAATGCCAACGCTGAACTCACAAGAGTTAATGCTAATCTTGAGGAAACAATTAGACAACTACTTGCTGAAGGTAATAAGGTGACTGTTAACACACAAAGTATTGGTAGTTATTACTTTGATAAAGGTAAGTATAACGTAGATGTAAATAAGATGGCAGGCCTTGTTAAGGCTCTTAAAGACACAAATGGTTCTATCGTCCTTACAGGTACAACTTCACCTGAGGGTAGTGAATCATTCAATAAGACCCTTGCAGAAAAACGTGCAAATGCTATTAAGGATGCACTTGTTGCAAACGGTGTTGATGCAAGCCGTATTAAGGTTAAGAACAATTATGACGCCCAACGTAGTGTTGTAATTCTTGTTGAATAAGACATTTGAAAAATTTATGGCAACTAAGATATTCTTGGTTGCCATTTTTATTTTGAGTTAAATGAAAATAAAAAATAGGTGCTTATATAAGCACCTATTTTTTTTATATTACTTTATTACTAATGCATTGCCTTCCACATCTATATCAGGTATTTTTTGTGTAAGGCTATCAATCTGTTCTTGTTGCTTTTTATCAAGTTCTTCATTTTTTGAAACGCTTGATTTTATTTCATCAATTTTTACATCTTGTTCTTTATCCGTATTAGTTTTTTCTTCAGACGATTTTTTTTCAGTTTTATTATTACTTTTTAAAAGGCCTATATTATCAGAATCAAACCCCCAAATATTGATGTTATTTTCGTAAATATTACTCATATTGATTTATATTAATGGTTATTATTTTCTTTTTTAAGCTCTTCTTTAATTTCAGTTAATAACTCGTCTTTAAGTTCTTTTTTAAGCTCTTCTTTAAAATTTTCTTTAATATTTTCTATTATATCATCAAAATATTCATTTTCTAAATAATAGATCATTTCAGAAAATGGCGTACCAATTAAGTATTCCTTTCCATCCTTAAATGTTATAGTTTCAATGCGGTCTAAACCGTTAACTTCATTAAAATTACGCGTATGCGGATGTTTTAATAAATTATTTTCTTCACTACTCATATGTACTAAAATAATAAATTATTAATTGTGTACAAAACCAAAAAGACTAAGTTTTGTTCCATCAACTGAGTAAGAAACTTTTTCTTGTGGTTGAGTTGGTTGGGTTGGTTGTAGGCCTTCTATGCTTGCTTTATTGGTGTCAGCAGTTTGTTTAACTCCATTAATCAAATCTGTTAACTCGGTTTTTGCCATTTCAATCTTGTTAGTTAACAATGCTTCTTTGCCATCTACAAACGTTTTAACTTCATAGGCATCTACAAGACCAGTTGCATTTTCTGTGGCATTTTCAACCTGTGCAACTTTAACGCCAACAACTGCTTGTTCATTGTCCTGTTCTTGGTTAGTTAATTCAAACGTAAGATATTTAGTAGAATCTGATTTAACAGCAACATCATTTACATCAAGTAATTTTCCAAGATTAACTTGTACACTATTATCACCTTCAGTTGTTTCAAATGTTAATGTAAGTACACCTGTCGTTTCATTATATTCTGAACTTTTCAATAAACCAAGATTACCAAAAAGTTGAGAAACATCAACACTACTATCTTCAATAAGTTGATTATTTGCACCGGATAAACCAAGTTTCTTTTGATCTACATCATAGAAGACTTTTAAGTTAGTAGAAAGACCTCTTTCAGTAGCTTTAATTGTGTTTTCGTCATGCTTTAATTCTAAGGTATAAACAACATCTTCAGTATCATTAACATCAGAATGTTCAGTTGTTAATGCCATAACATTTTCATTGCCAACCTTAACTCTAACTTGTGGCATTGAAATTTGATAAGAACTACCACCAATTTGTATTTGTTTTAAACTCATAAATAAAAAAATTATTAAATTATTATTATATAATATA
>ERZ773013.403-NODE-403-length-27214-cov-5.819544_pt1 | contig 27214 bp, 30 predicted proteins | sample MGYA00511670_ERZ773013 | MGnify/ENA primary metagenome ERZ773013 (study PRJEB29015, sample SAMEA2738120) | human oral metagenome | biome: human oral; feature: human-associated habitat; material: saliva | place: China | collected 2257 ... | reverse complement strand
CTTTCCTCTAATTGTTTTTCTAACTATTTGGACATATTTAATTTTCTCAGCTCGCGTCAAGCTTAGCTGTTGGTGCTCATTAAACGCTTTTGTCGATATATCGACAAATGTTCTTCTTTTATGAATGAAGAGTGTATAAGCTACATCGGTCTTTTCTGAAGGTACAATACGGGTACCCATATTGTTTATTTTATTTCTGAAACTTGCGTTTAAGTTATATTTACTTCTGAATTTAACTTTATCTGGCTTAACCTTATAGAATATGACTTTCTCAAGCGTCTGATAAACTTCTCTTGCGATAACTTGAAGTTCTGCAGCACTTAAGTGTTTATAAGGAGAGTTAGGTTCATTTCTACGATTAGTGAGGTATTTAGATAAACTAAATTCTGATAAACCGTAACCTAGTCTTAAGTTAGATAGAGCTTTATCGTATAGTTTGAGTTGCCACGCTAAACCTTTAGACTTTTTCAGTCGCTGAGTACTCTCAGCTAAAGACTGACGAGCTTCCAATAGCTCTTGATATCTAGGGTTAGCTCGCATCGCTTTAAGTCTACGTAGACCTAAGCCGAGTGCCTCATTATACGCACTATTAGCGATATTAAAACTTTTTTCTAAGTGGTTTTCTATCTGTTTAGGTAAATGAACTTTTACTGAAACCACAAAACTCGGTGTAGATGCTCTCATGAGGCACTCTCCTTTCTTGAATATACTTATATTATATCACAAGGAAGGAGATTAGTCAAGAGTTTACAGTAAGAAGTGTTCATGGTACTGATTCATCCTGGGATTAAAATCTCAGGCTTTCTCAGACCTACCTATGTAATAATAGCGCCATGTGAATACTCACATGGCGCTTTCATGGGGTAAACCCCAATCCCCTATATTCATTTGAACAAAACAAAAGCGAGGTATTTATTCATGAAATTATTAGTAAACACATTAGAGAAAATCAAATCTACAAGTAAAATCAGCGAAAAAACTGAAATCCTACAAGGTATACAAGACCCACAAATCAAGCGTGTCCTAAACTATTTAGGTGACCCGAACCAAGTAATCGGTCTATCAACTAAGAAAATTCAAAAAGAAGTAACACCTGTTGAACACAGTATGTCACTTGCTGAGTTATTAGACCACCTTTGTGTGAATAACACAGGTACTGACCACGAAGTTGGTATGGTTCAACACTTCATTAACCAATATGATGAAATGACAAAAGACGTGCTAGCACAAGTGATTGGTAAATCTTGGACTACAACAGTTGGGACAAGTTTATTAAACAAAGTTTACGGTGCTGGGTTCATCCCTGTATTTGATGTGCAATTAGCATTCCCATATGAGAAGAAAATTTCAAGCTACAAAGCTGATGCTAGATTTTTCGTTACTCAAAAATTAGACGGGTTCCGTGCTATTGTGGAATTTGATAACGGTAAAGTTGTGTCAATCAAAACTAGAAAAGGTAAAGTAATTGACGGGCTTACTGAACTTATTGAAGATATCGAAAACACAATCGACGCTGAATTCGGTCACATCATCTTAGATGGTGAGTTATTACTAGAAGACAAAGAAAACAAATGGACTAGCGGTGAACGCTTCCAAAAGACTGGCCAAATGATTTCAACAGATGGTGAGTGCGTTGGTATGGGATTCCACATCTTTGATGCACTACCATACGATGAATTTCAAGCTGGTGTGTCAAAACTAACATATGCTGAAAGACGCGCGCAATATTTAGAAAAATTCGCTGAAGGTGAGTTAGTACACGTATTACCAATTCTAGGTTGTACTGATATCGACTCTATCCCGAATTGGAGTGATTTTGCGACAGCTCAAGGTTATGAGGGTGTGATGTTAAATGACCCGCACGCGAAATATGAAACTAAGCGCGCTAAAGGTTTACTTAAAGTTAAGAAAATGCACACTGCCGACCTACCTGTTGTTGGTTTTGAAGAAGCAATTGACGGTAAAAATCGTGGTGGGCTAAAATCACTTATTATCCAATTAGATGAGAATAACACATTCAACGTATCATCAGGATTAACTGAAGAACAACGTGAAGATATCTGGGCTAACCAAGACAAGTACTTAGGTAAAATTGTCGAAATCAAATATTTCGAAGAAACTACAAATAAAGACGGCGGTCGCTCTCTTAGATTCCCTGTTGTATTAGGATTTAGAGACGACAAAACAATTGAAGACGTAAACATAGACTAATAACCTGCCCAAAAGCTGTACAGCTTTTGGGCTCACGGGATTTCCCCGAACCCCTATATTTACATGAACAATTAAGGAGGTGTCCACACATGGACTTTTTAGCAACCATTATAGAAAGAAAGAAACAAGGTCACGATAGGCCAATAGAGGTCGTTCGTCGTCTATTAGATGACATTATCAAATATGAAAAGCTAGCTCGTGTTGAGAAATTTAGAGACTTAAATAACCCAGTAGTACAAAAACAGTGTCCGAATCTCGCTCGAGTGTTGGACACAAAAACATTCGAATACGTAATCATGATAGAATTATTACCATTACTTGTTGATTTTACAGGTCGAGCTATTGGGACAATCACACTACTCGAGCAGAATAAGCGTGAGCGTATAATGAATAACATATTTGGTTTCCAGCTCCATATATATGACACAACAATGCTAACTAATAATATCCCAAAAGAATTCATAGCTGTTTCGGAAGAAGTGGACGGATTAAATAAGGTGATGGTTATAACTGAAACTCGCGGACACTTAAACGCGTATGTTGGTCATACATCTGGTGGTGTTATAATTAGTGATGCGACCACGCAGTATAAACCAATCAGAGTAGCCTCTGGTCGAGACTCAATAACGATATCGAGTTTTTCAACTCTAGGGAATAATGACTATTATTTCGGTAAAATTAATGAACACCGAATTCGCATCAGAGATTCACATTTACTTGTTGATGGTCAATCACTCCCAATTGATGAAAACTATATAGCTACAACAACCAACGTCACAGAAATAGCGAAATATTTACTACAAGTGTATCAGAAAGGTGGAAATGAGTAATGAAGATAATAAACGAAATACCCGAAGAGTTGTTAGACAATATTCATACCAAGGCGTTAAAATCACTAACTCGTGACCGAGCTACCTACACAGTTGGTATGCATACAGCTAGAATGAAAATTAACGGCAAGATGCGTAAAACAATAATCCCACCAGTCAACATTTATATTTCACGTGTGACAAACAAAGGTGTTATATCAAGTGATATAGATTACCGAATTGTTTACAACGGTCAAACTTTTCCACTCGGTCATGTGTACGGAGGTTCTGGGTACTTATGTCTTGGTAATATACCTGTCCCACCATATGTTTCTGAGACGGATTTGATGTTGCCACTTGAGACGTTATTCTTATATAACGACAGAGTAATGCACGGAAACCCGAAACTGAACATATCTAACGACCAACATAAAGCAATGTTGTCATGGGCACTGCGTAATAACATCACTTTAAACACAACACCCAACAGGTATTTGCATGAAGACGTGTTATGGGACTTGGGTGCCCAACTACTTGAAAGATATGATATAGAAACAGCCTATAGTGAGGCTGATGTTATGTTTAAAATTGCATTTAACGTTTCACAAGAATTAGAACGTTGGAATTAGTCTGAAACAAACATTCAGATTTCAGAACTTGTATATACAAATTGGAGGTTAAATTATGAGATTTGAAAACATTAGAGAGAAATTAATAGACCGATACGACGACCTGTACTATCTAATCACATGTGATATTACAAATGTGCGTCCACAAGATATACACCGTCGTGGTACTGAAATGGTTATTAAACCCGAATACGACTCCGATAAAATTATTGACATTGATTGGAATAACAAAATCGTATACGTTGACTACAACGGGACAACACCTGGTTCTTACGCATGTTTTAGTTATAAATTAGCACCACTACTTGATTTATTTGTTGATGACAAACAAGCAATTACAGAGTATCTAGTGAGAGCATCTTATAGACTATTAGGTGAGAAACAAAGGTTTACACAACCAAACGCTTTACACCAATATGTCGGTAATAGTGATAAGATAATACAACTCCTAAAGCATGAGAAGAGCGTCAACGGTTTACCTTATTTGTACGCGTTCTTAAATCACTACCATGATGAATACGGTTACCACAAGCCCTACATGGACGCTGTTATCGAACTATTGGATAGAGTTGAGTCTGAAGACGGTTCAATTGAAAATTATTTAAGAGTACGTTATAGTGACTATTATGGTGACTATGAATCTCGCAGAATGAACGTGATAAATAACGTATTGACTAAGGTGGCTCATGCGTTCAGACAAATGCAAGAAGATTATCTCAACTCAGGTGAGCATACCGTACATAGCGGAGCTGATATTATCCCGAATTATCCTATTAAATTTGTGGTTGAAACACCTTTGGTAGGCGCGTAATATGAGCGAGTACAAAGACCGCTATTGCGGTATAATAACGATACTTAAAACGCTCCCATTCCCACAAGCAAGTACAACTAAACAAGGTGAATCAACATACGAAATAGTTCACTGCAAAGGTGTGTATCGTTTAACTATTGATTGGGCCAACGGTATCATTAAGGTGGAACATCAAACTCACGGTACAGTTGACTACTGGTCAAAATTCTCACCACTTCTTGAGCTATTCAAAACAAAAGAAGAACGTGAAGTACTACCAACATATCTGAACATGTTGGTAGACCTGTTACCTGAAAGAAACCATAAGGTATCAACACCCGAACAATTATTTAATTACATCTGGGCGCAAGGTGTTGATTTGAATATGAATATGGTGCGTGCACAGTTTAACGCCCCTATTCTATATGCATTTATCAAGTGGTACAGTGATGAATACGGATATCCGTACGAACTGATGAAGAAAATGGTAGAAAGACATCTGAAGTATAATTAGCCTTTAACTCAATCCGTATAGATTTGTAATAACCGGTTTCTTTTTGTTGATAAACTCGTCTATTTATGATATAATAACACTATACTATAGAAATAGGAGGAATTTCATGCGACTAACAGAACGTCATCTCATCAAGCCAAATCATAAGATTTATAAAACTCTTGATGAATTAACATTCAAAGCTAAGAACCTCTACAATCACGGTTTGTATCTATACCGACAGTCTTACTTCGAGTATAAGAAAGACCCTGAAAAACCAATTCTATCATGGAAAGATATTGACAAGCACCTAAGAAGAGAGTGTCACGAAGATATTCAAGCGTTACCATCGAAAGTTGCGAATGCTGTATTGAAAAACTTAGGTGAAGCTATATCATCCTACTGGAAGTTAGTTCGTCTACACCGAAATGGTGAATTAACTCAAAGACCACGACTCCCTCATTATCTCCATAAGACAGATGGTCGATACCCATTATCTTTTAACTATCAGACGTTTGGTAAAGTACGCGGTTCTAACAAAGAGTTAATCCTATGCCCGAAAAACCTTTGTTTAAGAGTACCGACAAAAGTCGATAATCCAAAGCAGGTTCGTATCGTACCTCATTATCACAATTTTGTTATTGAAGTGATTTATGAAGTCGAAGACCCTATCTTAAACACTACATCTAAGTATGCAGGTATAGATTTGGGTGTAGATAACTTTGCCACAGTTACGTTTTCAACAGGGAATAGACCTCTCATTATAAAAGGTCTTGAACTGAAATCTGTTAATCAAGGGTATAATAGACTAATTGCTAAAGCTCAATCGTTACTACCAGAATCCCAAAAGACAAGTAAACACATCCACCGTCTTTGGTCACGCCGTTCATGGGTTCTTCATTCGAAAATCCATCAGATAACAGCATTTTTGACCTCTCTATTTGACGAGATGCAAATTGAAACAGTCTTTATTGGGAAGAACAAAAACTGGAAACAAGAATTACCGTTTGGTAAAGTCGTAAAACAGCGATTTGCTTATCTCCCTTATGAGACATTCATCAAACAATTGAGTTACAAATGTCAGCTCAGAGGAATTTCAGTTATCACACAGGAGGAGTCTTATACGTCTAAAGCTAGTTTCTTAGACAACGACGAAATCCCTGTTTATGGCGAGGTTGAAAACCCGAGCTTTTCTGGTCAAAGAATTAAACGCGGTATGTATCGTACAGGTGACGGTAGATTGATAAATGCTGATGTCAACGGGTCTTATAATATTCTAAGAAAAGGAATGTTGAATCAGCATAAGGTCTTGCAGATTGATAATCCGATAACTCAACCGAAAGTTGTTAAAGGAATTGGTCACAAACCAAATCAAAGCTTAATAACCTTATATGTAACCCCAAACATCTAGTGAAGGGCTAGAGGTGTAGTAGGGCACCTGTAACAGGTATTACTGTTACGAATTAGTAGTGTAACAAATAGTTGTTTTCGTAACAATTCGATACACCATTCAAACCTATAAGTTATCTGGCGAATGTATCATTCACAGTAACGACGAAATTGACACCAAATATCCATTAACACTACGCGTGTCAACCCCAACTATCGAAAACTAAACTTACGACACACCCGGCTAGGTTGTCTTTTATTCACGAAAATTACGAAACACTCGAATTGCAACACACCGGGCTCGGCTGTCTCATATTTACGAAACACCTGGCTAAGTTGTCTCTCATTTACGACACACCTGGCCGAGTTGTATATTATTTACGAAACACCTGGCTAAGTTGTCTCTTATTTACGACACACCCGGCTAGGTTGTCTAATACTAAAAGAAAGGGAAAATTACATGCTCCAATACCAACAACCCATATTTGAAAATATAACAGTAGTCACTACCACGGTGGTTGTTCTAGCCCTTATCGCCACGCTATACTTTATATTAGCGACAAGAAACGGTAGAGTGGTAGCCTTAATTGTTTCTACAATACTGTTACTTATTACTGGCCTTTTGACCTATACTCAAATCAAAGAACCAGAAACTAAATATTTAACGGACATTCCTGACTTAGTACAAGTTCAAGATACAAAAGTGGAAATCGATAAACTACCGCAAAACTACACATATACCAACAACTATAATCCGACAGTAAAACAAACATTCACCTTCAAGGACAATTCACTATATACACAGAGTGGTGAAAAAGTCCAAATCACAGAAGATGAATATAGACTAATAAAATCAAAACAAAATAGAAAGGAATAAGTTATGGCGACACTAAAGAAAAACTTTATTGACTGGAACGACGAGTTCGTATCCATAAGATACAAACTTCAACGCGAAGATATCGGTGGTAAGCGCTTATATTGTTTAAATAATAATACAAGTGTCCTTAATAGTTTCAAACTCAAATTATACGACACACCATACCTCCAACACGCTTGGGATGGGTTTGGCACAGCCATCGAGTGTCTAAACCCAATACTTGACTTGTTTGAAACGAAATATCCAGACAAGAAAGAATACTTATATGAATATTTACTCAGATGTATCAAGTACACTGTCCCTCAAAATTTTCAAGCTAAGCGAAAAATCGAAAGTGATAAACAATACGTCAATTACTACACAGACTTGGTGGATATATACAATACATTTAGCTACGGTTATCAGGTCGCTTATCTACCATTCTTATATTGCGGATTATTGAAACTTAAAGAGTGCGACGAATATCCAACAACCTTTGTGACCGACTTTCTGTGGTCAAATTTCATTGAAGCTGTTGAGAAATGGGATTTCTCGAAGCGAGATTCGGTTTACAACATATACGAAGATAGGGACGAAGAAAATTACAGTAGCACATGGATACGAGAAGTTCTTCCGATACTAATCGACGAAATAAGACTGCTACACAAACAATATATGTCTGACAACATTATACCTGTATCCGACATAAACACGGCACCACTCTACGACCAGGTCAACTTTTGTGTCAGCATACCAAAAATGAAAGGCGGTGTCAAGATATGATATTTGTCAACAAATACTTTTCCAGAAACTATAACGAGATACTCGCTCAAGGTTATAGATTCGCAAAGCATGACGCTAATACGTATTATTTGACAATTGGTTCACAGTACAACTCCAGTTCGTACAAACTAAACTTGAACAAAATGTTAGAGATAATATACCCGTGGGCCAATAATGGGCGAGATATTAGTCACCTAAATCCACTCTTCGAGAAAGTTAGAGCTGAACATAAAAGTTCACTTAAACACCTGTACGAATATATTCTAAGAACGTTAAGATACTATGTTCCGGGTCAAAATGAAGTTAAAAGGGAACTCAAAAACATACCACACTTTACGAACTACTATAAAGAACTAATCGAGAGTTATGATACCTTCAGCACAGCTTCCTCGTTCGGATATTTACCAGTATTATACTGCGGTTTAGTACATCTTAATAACCAAAATGAATATCCGACTCAATTTGTCACGGAATTTTTAAACTCGAATTTCGTACGCAAAATACGTACATGGGATTTTGAAGATGTATCATACTTGGAACCTCGTGAACCATACAGTACAACATGGTTAAGAGAAATCTCACAACTAATTATCACACTAATTAATGAGATGCACCAAGACATAGTTGATAGCCTAATTGTCGCTACAACTAAACCCGAATATATAGGTGAATATAAACAGGTTGAGTACCTGGTTTCAATACCTGAATTTATTCGAAAGTTGAGGTGAGTTAGATGAGGTTGAGACATTGTCCACTAGAATACGATACAATTCGCACTAATAGACCGTCTATAGCTGATTATACAACTGAGAATGGTGTGGTTTATTGTCGACTATATGTTCCCGAACTATATAGTGACGATGACCGTTACTGCGACAACGTTACAACCTATACCCCAGTTGATGGTGAAATACGTTTCGGTTACAGGTATCCGACAAACAGCACCCCGCTCAACATATTTGAACCAATTGTAGAACGCTTCGCCGGCACTCCTCACTTTCAATATTTTATGGAATATTTTGTTCGCACACAGTACCTATGCACATCCTTTCACTATGGTGTTCACAGGTCTGACCTGGACACAACTAAGCTAATTGATAAATATATGAAAAAGTTCTTCGCAGAAGCTGATGCCAACAACATTTTACAAGATTGTCGAATGCTTCCATGGTTCTACATATACATTGAGACGTGGGCGAATATTACCGGTGACTATCCTGAGGAGATTGTGGACAGGATTTTAAGTAATCCCATAAGTGAACATATCACCGAGCAGGTTTGTAAGGAACAAGAATATATTCCACAAACGTACCACACTCCGAGAACTCGTGAGATTATAGCAAACCACTACAACACTAATTGGTTAAAGGTCGCAATTAAAGAAAGCCATAAAGCGCTCGTGGAGCTACACGAAAAACACGTCACAACACCTGTTGTGACAAATCCTGAGAACATCGATAAGTTCTCAAAAGCAGAGTTCCAAGTACCAATTCCGAATTACTCACGCTAAAAAGCAGGATTAACCTGCTTTTTTTTTCGCTATTTGTCTACACAAATAGCTCTAACGGGGTAAACCCCGAACCCCTTAAATCTCATGAATTTCAACAAACACCACATTAAAATGAATAACACATTTGCATACGCAAATATGCCCACATGGGGACACCCCAAGCCCCAATCATATTTTGAATAAAAACGGAGGTAAAATAACACATGGAAATGAATAGAGACGTAAACGCGTACCCATTATCGAAATTTGAAAAGATACCGTTATATCACAATGGAGATACGTATCAACCAGATGAGACAATTATCAACTCAATGTTTGAGCAATTAGACGCAAATGGCTTTCAAAACTGGGAACCACTTAAAGAGTCATTATTAAATCTACGATTTACTAGAGAAGAAATTGAAGCGAAAGTTAACGACGATGAACCAATTGAGTCGTACGAAGCTTGGAAGAAAGAGTTTGCGCATTACACGCTAAATCAAATGTTCAATAGTGCACCAGACGAAACTATAGGTCGTATTGAACAAAATAAACGTGAGCCAAGAGTCGTACTAAACAAACGTAATCCATTTGCGGACGTAGAAATTAAAGACCAATCATTCTTATATCCGTCGAAAAATGGATACGACGTACTAGCGTTCACGACAAACAGACACTTGGTACGTAAAGAATATGACGATAAAGAAGTTCACGTCGTTGTCCCTGGATTTAAAGTTTCACGACAAAAGAGTCGCGAACACGTAAATACAATTGTCGCAAGTGACAGTGTGTCAACACCACTACCAGAGGTACAAGACGAAGTTCAATTGGTTTATATTTAACAAAGGTTTACCACAACAAATAGTGGTAAACCACTATTTGAGCGCTATTTGCGTACACAAATAGCTTAGTCATGGGGTTTACCCCAAACCCCTATCTATTTTTTGAAACAAAAGCGAGGTAAACACATGAAATTTACAAGACACAATTATGATAGAATTAAAAATGACATTATTTTAGAAAATAACACTGAGTTAAAGCGTATCGGGTCAATCGATAACGTCACTCAAAGATTACAACACACTGTTGTTACATCACACGATTTTGTAAAACCAGAAGAATTAACAGATGAATATCAAATCAATATTCACATGGACCATTTTGACCGCGGATTACAAGCTCAAATATTCGATTTCAGATATACTAATACAGGTATTACGACTGCACCAGAAGGTGACTTAGCATTCGTAAAACATGTAATGAACCATCAAGGTTTAACAATTGTAAATTCTGAAGAAGACCATCACTATACTAGGTTATTACGCTTAGCTGCACTTATGTCGAGTTTCTTTAGTGCAAAGCCAGTCTACGCCAACATTATGGAGAATGGTAAATTAGTCACAATACTTGACCTTATTTTTAAATCAGAAAATGCGGACAAATATATCAGTCAAATTTTATTCACTAACGGGAACGTGAGACAGATTGTAACTGTGTGTGAACGTATCTTATCAGAAATTAAAGCTGAGAAAATCTATAACCCAATCACACAAGAAGAACAAGTAACTATGTTCTTAGAAACAGTTAAACAAAACAGCGAAAATGTCGAAGAGTTAGTATCAGATAAATTCATCGAAACGCTAAAAGAAAATGAAGCATATTCATTTATCACAACTAAATTAGATGAGGCTGGGTACAAATTATCTGAAACTCAACAATTTAACAGTTTACAGCATACAGGATTAGTGTTAAACAATAAAGCGCGCATTATGTATAACCTATCAGATATGGGTGCTGGTAAAACTTTAATGACAGTACAAAGTATTATGTACGCTCAAAAATTCGCAGCACAATATACTGCGGAACAATTAAAAGATTACGACACAAGTAATTTAGTACAAATCACATTACCCGCAATCAATATAGTTGCACCAACATTATCACTTAAGTCATCTTGGCTAAAAACGTTCGAAATCTTCGTCAATTTAGAAAAAGTTGACGATAATCAGTACAAATACGAAATGCGTGAAGGTGAATACACAATGGTTGGTTTCATCAATCTAGTCGGATTTACTGTAAAGAACGGTAGTGTTCACGTCACTAAAGTCGCACCAATCTCTATTTCACAAACTAATGACGACTACTTAGTTATCGACGAAATTCACCAACTTTTACACAGACCACTAAAAGCTGATAAGTTTATTGCGAAAAAGCCAAATACGACAATTAATATACACAACCAGTATCGCACGTTTGTCTTATCTGGAACTCTAGCCAACTTGAACACGACTCAATGGTTCAATATGGTTCAAATGTTAGGTATCCCAGATGAGGCTTGGGGTTCTACATGTTCAACAGCAGCGATGTACAGTAATACTGTAGACAGTGATGAGTCAACGTTGAAAAAGAACTTAGCTGATATGGCTGAAAACATTATCGCTCAACAAAACCGTGAATTTGACGAGGTTGAGCCTGACAATTTAGCTGTTATCACACAACCAAAATTAACTAGTCGTGAAAGATTGTTCCACTTACGTTTCGGTACATCAATTTTAAACGTAAATAGTTCATCTAAAGATTTAGCTCACACACTAATTAACAAACGTGTATCAGTTGTAAACGACCCGTCAGTATTACCGACACCGAACTTTGAGTTATTCTACAAATTAGTTTCAAACTCAGTAGTGACAGCTCAATCTGTTCAAATCGCAACTGAGCTATTCGGTGAACAAGCAACTCAGCACAACGCTCAAGTGATTAAGACTAAGTCAAGTCTGACTCAAAAAGACCTAGAGTTACTACGACGATTACACCGTATTGTTGAAGACATGGATATCTACAAATCTCCAGTGATTGCGACAAATATCGCAAACGCAATATTAAACCTTAATGATGGACTTAATTCTAAGACAATTTACGATGTACTAAACGCTTCAGCGAAGAAAAGTAATCGTTTCTTAGAATATCTGACTAAGATAGATTTATCTCTATTAGAGGATATTACTTCATCAAACTTAATTCATACTCCAGAATTGGAAGAAACTGAGAAATTCAAGATTCTAAAAGACATTCTACAACGTGAAAAAGATGAAACATTCCTAATTGTAGTAAATACTCCTGAAGTCGCTATTAAATTAGCAGACACGCTAGGTGTTAAAAGTCTTACAACTAAAGAAATGAAAGATGAGTTAAACTATCAAGACGTAATCGATAAATTGTATACTAAGCAAAATATCGCAATCGTACCACAACATATGATTAAATCGTCTTTAGACTTAGTGCAAGCAAACAGATTGATACAATATCAACTAAATATTGATATCTCAGACATTATCCAAACTCAAAACCGTATCAATCGTATCGGACAAACACGCGAAACTAAAGCGTACTATATCGCAACAGACGTACTTCAAGAGAATATTATCGAATTATTCTTAGAGACATACAGAAACATCAAAGTTGCCCACAAAGGTATAGTTGAATTATTCGTCGATATGGAAAAACAAATTGATGTAATCTCAGATTACTTAGCAAACGCATTAGACAACACTGTTATCGAAGAGGTGACAGAAGAGTCTAACGCAGAGAAATTCTTCATTCAAAGTGAAAGTGTTGAGAAAACAGAAATCAATCCGAATGAAGAAGCTCTAGCAACATTTCTACAAAACGAATCAGATGTTGCAATCTGGTTCCAAAACTTCTTACTAATTCAAGGTGAGGATAATAAATCGGTCATACTTGCTGAAATGGAAGAAAGTAAAGAAACACCAATTCAGGTACGAGTAATTTGCGCCTAGACCTTGAACAAAATACGAAAACATGGTATAAAGAATATAGGGAGTCGCCCACGCATACACGCGGGCTCCCATGGGGTAAACCCCACACCCCTATATTCTTATGAATTCATATGGAGGTGAGCAACAATTGATTAAAATAGAAGAAATTAAAAATCCAGCAATATTCATCGTTGGTTGCGGTGGAACAGGTGGATTTACAGTGACTAATTTATTTAGACTATTAGCGGGTACAGATGTACCAATTAGATTATACGATGGTGATGAGGTAGAACCTAAGAACCTTAAGCGTCAACAATTCTCACTAGACGATGTTGGTAGAAATAAAGCTATCGCACTAGCTGAAACAGCGCGTGCTACAATTTTAGACGCCTCACCAATTTCTGTTGACGAAAACTACTTAACGTCATCTGATGATTTTGTGGTCGACATACTTGCGAACACGCCTGAAAACGGCGTACCTATCATCATCTCGGCTGTTGATAATGTAGCAACAAGAAAACTTATCAACGAAGCAATCGAAATGTTACCTGAATATGTCGCAATAGACTCAGGGAATAATGACCAAGGTGGACAAGTAGTGTTTACTACTAACTTACAGGCGACGTATAGTAAAGACGCTTTTACTCAGCCTCAAGAAATCATACTTGCGAATATGTTCGACGTTTACCCTGAATTAAATCATATTGAAGATAAAAATCCTGGAATCGACCAATCATGCGATGAGGTTGTAGAAAGCGAACCTCAAGCGATGATGGCGAATTCAAGAAATGGAGACATTATCGCTAATATAGTAATGTCGATAATCGCAGGCAAAGAGTTAGCGGGTAACGTTTACGAAAGTTCCCTAAACGGATTTACAACACGTGTACGCACAGTAGAAAGGTAGGTCAAAATGCAAAATTTAGCAGACTACTTTAGAAGTCTACCTCAGACTCATAAAGAAACAAAACGTTGGTCTATCAAAGAAGGTATCATCTACGATAATGGTGAAATTTTAGATATATCCAACTTCGATAAAGAACTAAGAGCAATCTCTCTGTATTTTAGAGAATGGCAAAAATTTGGCAACTTGGAAGCGCAAGTATTAGTGGTAACTAAAGAAGATTACGAGAAGTACTACACCCAATTTGCCATACTTCCTGTGGAAAGTGATTTACGATTAATCATTCTACCACAGTTAAATACTCCCGTTAATACAATCGTTCAAGAAGAGTATTGGCACAAAACAATTAAAGGTGAACCTGTTATGCGAGTTCATTCGCACCATGTACTAAACGCCTATCAATCTTCTACAGATTATGAGTCATTGAATTCTGGAACACTCGAAGTTGTCTTAGGTAAAGTGCATGAAGACGTGAATGAAGTAGCTTATTGGTTAACAAGGCACTCGGACATTAGTGCCAAAAATTATGTCCACCAAACAAAATTAAATTTACAGGCGCAAGACGCCAAGAAAGAGGTACTTAATGACTAAACAATTTAACTTTAACCACGAAGAACATGTAACTCATTTTGAATTAGATAATGAAACAGGTCGTGTATCATTTGAAGTACAAGGTATCACTCAAGAATTTGCAAGTGTTCAAGAATTAGCTGAATTTTACGCTACAGCACGTGGTGTAACACCAGATAAACTTAAAAACTGGACACTAATCGAAGACGGTGACTACTACGCATTTGTATTACGTGCAGCTACAGCAGGTAATGATTTCTTCAGTAGCAATGATTCTCACGATTTCTTTCGAGTAGACCGAAATACTTATGAAGAAGAGTACGATGATGAAGATACAACAATTTGTTGGGAAGAATTAACTAACGCAGAGCGCAAAGTATTAATCGCACACACTGTTGAAGTTACCAACTACGAAGAAGTTGAAGCTGTCTTAAACGGTGAATTAGAAAGTGATGGATTAGAATACGCTCAAGAATCAATCTACGATAATGATTCATTATATAATGAAATCGTTGAAAAAGTAGAAGAATACACTGAATTCGGTAACGGAAACTTTGATTTAGGTTTCGCTGTTAAGTTAGAATTAACAAACATCCAGTACGCTAGCCGTTCTGAGTTATTCGAACGCACACAAGCAATTAAAGCTGAAGCTAATAAACAATTAGTAATGGCATCTGTTGCTCGTAGAGCTGATTTCCAAGTATTCAACTGCGATATAAACGGGGAACGCGTTGTACCTGAATTCAGACCTACAAATAGACCATTTGGTGAAAACGAATTAGCACTTAAATGTGCTGGTCGAATTGTAGTATTCAAGCGCTAGAAAATCAAAGCCCTCACTTCGAGGGCTTCCTCTTTTTTTTTGCGGATTTTCTAGAAAGCACTAGACAAACTCCGCAATATGTGATATAATAAAAGTAGACAATATAATAAAGGATAGGTAATCGATATGACGATATTAATAATTATCGGTGTGATTGTCTTAATCTTAGTATTAATGTACAACTCACTTGTAAAATCAAGAAACTACTCGATTGAGGCTGAAAAACAAATCGATGTCGCTTTACAGGATAGAGCGGAATTAATTCCAAACCTTGTAGCGACAGTTAAAGGTTATGCGAAACACGAAAGTGAAGTATTACGTGGTGTAACAGAGGCTCGTTCAGCATTTGCGAACGCAACTACTTTAGCTGAGAGAAATGAAGCTATCAACCAGTTCAATAGTAGTTTACCAGCATTCATGGCAACAGCAGAATCATACCCAGAACTTCGCGCATCAGAAAACTTTGCCAAATTACAAGATAGCTTGACAGATACGCAACAAACTGTATTCTCTATGCGTAGACATTATAATTCAACTACCAACGATTATAATACGAAAGTTCAATCGTTCCCAACAAACATACTAGCTGGAATATTTGGCTTCAAGGTACGTGAATTACTAGAAGTACCTGAAGAGCTTAAGAAAAATCCAAAAGTTGAATTCTAACGCCTATGCTCTATAAGCAAATAAGACGAAATAAATATAAGACAATCTTAGTAGTCTGCATATACTTACTCTTATTCGCAATTGTAGGAGCCTTAGTCGGATACTATACGTCAGGAGACTTCCTTTATGGAATCATCCTGGCGTCTATATTCGGTTTCTTCTATACATTATTCATGCTCTTTCAAGGAAGTCGCGTTGTAATGTATATGAACGATGCCCATGAAGCTCCTTACGAGGAATACGAAACTCTATACACAATTGTGAAGAATATGGCAGTATTAGCCAAAGTTCCAACACCTAAAGTGTATGTGATACAAGACGATGGTCTCAACGCATTTGCGACTGGTTCATCACCTAAGAACTCAGCAGTTGCAGTGACAACCGGTTTAATGAAAAAGTTGAATAGATATGAATTACAAGCCGTTATCGCACACGAAATGGGACATATCAGAAACTATGACGTAAGACTCCAAACTATCACTATCGCTTTAGCGTCGATTATGACATTTTTAGTCGATATGATGTTTAGAAGTAGACGTTCATCAGACTCGAACGCTGGATTCGCATTAGTCGGAGCTATTTTAGCTCTAATTGTGGCTGTTGTTATCGCACCACTTGTCAATCTAGCGATTTCACGAGCAAGAGAGTATCAAGCAGACGCTACAGCAGCGCGTCTTACGCGTAATCCAATGGCTCTCATATCAGCCCTCAATAAGATAAGTGAGAATCCGAAATTGGACAACGTCCCAAGACAATCAGCGGGAATGTATATAGCAAGTCCATTAAGTAGTGAGTGGTTTTCAACCCACCCGAAAATGGAAAAACGAATTAAACGATTAGAAGAACTATTAAAATAGGTCACTTCGGTGACCTATGATTTTATGGAAAGGAAAGTGAAAAAATGTTAGGATACCTAAGTCACCCAAAAGGCAAACAAGGTGTTGCTTTTAGAAAGTCAGATAAAGAATTATTGATGACTGACGCACTTACAAAATTAGAGAAATACACGTTTTCATACAATGAGGATATATTCCGTGGTGCAATAGACGATATCGAAGATTTAGTTACAATGGTGAATGGTTATAACGACCTGGTCAATACTTATAAGTATTACAACGATATGTTGTTTGATAAAGTAGCACCACACGGTATTACCGCGAAAAGACTCGGTAAAGTTAGGCGCGAGATACTACAACTTGAAGATAAAGACACAAGAGAAGAATTTCTAGTACTTGTCGATAGAGTTGATGAGCTCGCACAAACAGAACTCAACAAACGACTTGAGATTCGTAAATTGCATCGTATAATTAAAGATAAGGTGCTGTACAACCTGTACCTTAGAAAAATCAAAAAGTAGGTGAGAAAAAAATGCTACAACTAACAAAATTAGACAATCAAGAATTACTCGTGAGACCCGAGTATATTGAGAATATCATCCCGGTCAAATCACCTGAAGCCGACTACACATTGGTAATCGTCTCTCATGGTGACATACGTGATTTGCATCGCGTGAAACAGACACCTGACGAAATCGAACAAATGATAATATAATAAAACTCTTGGAAATATCCAAGAGTTTCTTTTTTTTTGCGGATTTTTTTCACCTTATAGTGACATACCTTCTTGTTCATCGAACACTTCACTAAGGATGTCGTCTTCTTTACTTTCTACCACGCGATATTCCTCTACGAACTCGTAGATGAATTCCTCATAGTCGAAATATGCCGGTATGTTAGCACGTTTAATCTCAGCTTTAGTATGCTCGGGATTCTCTATCATGTTTCCGATTATCTCTGCATCGTAGTCCTCGTCTTCAAGTTCACACTTCATCTTCATAGCTTCTAAAGCCTTTAGTGTCTTATCGAAGTGTTCATATGCGTATTCACTACCGACTTCTTCACCGCGCAGACTTTCTTCATCCCAAGGTGTAAGTCCATCCCTAAAGACACGGTGAGAGCCTTGTTCGTAGTCCCTTTCTGAAACGAATTCGCACTTCTCATATGTGACATCTTCTTCTGGTGGAACTATCTTGAGTGGGAACTCGAGACCCGAACTCTCTATATTGATACCTATGTATCTAACCTCATCATCACCGACTTCTTGTGGTGTTGGTAAGTGTTTATTGTTGTAGAACTCTTTCGCTCTACGATGAGGTTCGTCACTTTCTGACAAACTATCCGCGTTCATAACTGCGAGTAGGTCATAGATGTCGTATTCCTTATCACCTACTTCAATTATACCATAATCTGCGTATGTACCTACAATTGCATCTCGCTCGAAGTGCTCAGGTATTAACATTTTAATCTCATCTCCTGGACAGATATTAATTACCGGTGATGTTTCCGATGCATATTCCCAACTAAACGAACCCATTTTATTGTCTCCTTGATTATATTTTAACCGATAACTACAGTATCGACTGCTCTATTCTATTATACATCTAATTTATCTACTTGTCAATATTATTGTTACAATCGTGTAACACAACTAGACTTTCTCACCCTATTGTGCTATAATTATAATATAAACTGAAAGGATGAACAAATGAAATTTAAGAAACGATACCTAGCAACATTATCGATTCCGTTAGTGTCTTTAGTTTTTGCCACGCAACCACTTGCCTATACAGGTACAGGTTCTAACGCAAAAGACCCTAACACATGGAATCAATCAGACCAAAACCAGGTCGCCACTTTTGGTCCTCAGAATATTGATTGGCGACAAGCTAGTTGTATGATTCAATCAGCAACTTTCCTAAAAGTAAAAACTGGTAGTGCACCTATCGGTTATGCCCCTTGGGATTTAAAGAAAGAACTAGACAGTTACAACGGTTACGCATCAAGTGGTTACCTTAGCTATAACAAAGTAGATTGGGGTAATGATTGGGTGATTGAGAAAAACGGTGAAGAGCACGGTATGATTGGAGCAACTTACCAAGATATATTCAAATACTATGAACAAGGGTATGTTATGGTTATCCGTGTAATATCTCCAGCAGGCCCACATATGATTGCTGTTGACTACATCGATGAACAAGGAAATATCTACATATTCGACTCAGGGTTTAAAGGTCAGAAGTTCTCAGACACATACTCTCCGTCATCTGTTACGGACGTAATGCTACTCAAATCTAAGTCGGGTAAAAAAGGTAAAGACCTACCGCGAGTAATAGGTAACCCAGCAGGGCAACAATTATACGCTCAAGTTGAAAAAGAAGGAACTTACGCTCTAACAGCTAAAGACGTTGAAAAAGCTAAGGCTCAAGAAAAAGTCAAAGAGAATGAGAAAAAGGTAGCTGACGCCAAAAAAGCAGATGCTAGACTTAAAATGATTACTCGTATTAACGAGGCTAAACGTGAAGGTAACAAAGCTAAGTTAGCATCTATCTTTAACGAAGTGCAAAACGACGAGTATAAAGACGAATACATCAAATTAATACAACAAAAAGACGCCTAATTGGCGTCTTTTCTATATTCTTCGTCCAAAGATATCCATTTCTGGAAAATCTTCATCCTCCAATACGTCTCTTGTTTTCTCTGCGACAATGCCTGGGTCGGAATACATCTCCATTTCTGACATATACTGGTCATAATTATCATCAGTTAACTCTTGGTAATGTCGCTCCGTCTCTTGTGCCATTTCCCTAAATTCCTCTCGCACCTCATGTTGTGAGCGAGCAATCATGGGCGTCTCTTCAGTAAGCTTATATTCTTTATCGATACGATTCATCTCACGTACAGCAATCTCATAATCGTGTCTCATACCAGAGACGTCCTGGTCAGTGTACTTATTCTCAGTAGTTCTATCTAACTCACGACGTAAGTATCGTCGTTGGTTACTATAGATGCTATACTCGTCAACGTCATCCATTATTTTTGTGAGGGTATCACCCTCTAGTGTTGAAGAATATTCACCTTCATCAACTTCAGCTTTAACCACGCTACGCTCATCTAAATTTAGCGACAGGTAGTGTTTCGCAAATGACCTTACGTCTTCCAGATACTCGATATGGGATGCCGTCATCGGGTCTTGCGTCATTATAGCACCACCTCATCATCCGCAAATGGGTTATAGATTTCATCTCCGAGCTCACCCACAGGTTCACACACGATAGGTGTGTATTCCTTACCGTTTTCCTCATAAGCCATTTTTGCAGCCTCTTCCATATCTTCCGCATAAAACACATGCATGTGGTCAGGTGTTGTTTTAATATACATAGGGATTGGTAGTCCTGTATGGTCACTAATATCGTCCCCACCTTGCAGTACGAACGCATATGCATCTATACGCGTACGCGTCTGGTCTTCACGTTTCCATACGTCTGATGCTTCGACATATACCTTATCTACCCCGCCAAGTTCCATCCATTCGCATTCGATTGATGTTAATCCTTTATTGTCTATTCTGAAGTATTCTTGTTTTTCGTGTTCCATATTGTTTCACATCGTAGCTTTGCTACGTCCTTTCTAATCGTTTAATTCGCCATCAGCAAGTATTTGCTCACCTATTATCCAGTTTGTTTCATTCTCACTTCTAGCACCTGTACGTGTAGTCATTTTGACTGATACCGCAGTGCGTGTTAGACGCGAGTCCATCATATTTTCATAGTGACTTGGTGAGTTTTTCCACCGTTCAAATAGTGTTTTTGCCACGTACTGCTCACTAGTAATTTGGTATGGGTTGGATAATACCGAGTAAGCTTGTAAGTTCTCACCCAGTCCATACGGATAATTCTTGACCTTATCTTTCAGTACCGTAACCCACTTAGTTCCATCAGGTCTCGTATGAGCTCTACCTTCATATCGTATATGACCATAGTCCGCCATCTCTTGCGCCCTTTCGTCCGCTGAACTTTGGAATTTTGGCTCATACACCAATGGTTTGATTTTATGAGCTTTTCTGTCAGCATTGACATAATTAACAAAGTACTTATTCACAAGTGCAATGTCCAGCATCTCACCTTGATTGAAGCTTTTAACTACATCATCACTAGCACCAAGCCATACTTGTCCGTCCGACGCACCGTAAGATTCTTCCATACCGTCCTGAGCACGCTTGAAACGTTCGTCTTCAGACATGCCGAGTATTTTTCTATATGTCGTATTTAGGTTTGGAACTTTGGTGATTGTTCTATCGAATATTTTATCTCCAACCTTCAGGTCGACCACTGGTAGTTCTGATTTGTCGAACGGATTATTCAATCCTTTTTCCTCAACTGATTTTGTATCTTTTGGTGACTCTTGCGGTGCTTCTTGAGGTAATTCCTCTGGCACCTCTTTTGGCGCTTCTTGTGGGAGTTCACTAGGTAGTTCTTGTGGTAACTCTTGAGGTAACTCACCAGGTAGTTCTTGTGGGAGTTCCTCTGGTAGCTCTCGTGGAATCTCTTGTGGTACTTCTTGTGGTAATTCACCAGGTAATTCACTAGGTAGCTCTTGTGGAAGTTCCTCTGGTAGCTCTTGTGGTAACTCCTGTGGTAGTTCATCGGGTAACTCTTGAGGTAGTTCTTGCGGAAGTTCCTCTGGTAGCTCTTGTGGAAGTTCTTCTGGTAGCTCTTGCGGTAATTCACTAGGTAACTCACTAGGTGATTCGTCTGGTAATTCACCAGGTAATTCACTAGGTAGCTCACTAGGTGATTCGCTAGGCAACTCTTGTGGAAGTTCTTGAGGTAGTTCTTTCGGAAGGTCCTTAGGTGTTTCTTGTGGTAATTCCTTAGGTGTCTCTTGCGGTAAGTCACTAGATGATTCCTTTGGTGCTTCCTCTGGTACATCACTAGGTAATTCTTGCGGTAGTTCCTCAGGTAATTCCTGTGGAAGTTCCTCTGGTAAGTCGCTAGGTGATTCTTTCGGTAACTCACTTGGAAGCTCTTGAGGTATTTCTTCAGGTAATTCACCAGACACTACTTCTCGGGCCTCACTCGGTACATTCTCTTTTGGTTGTTCTTCAGGTGATTCGCTCATAGTCTCCTTCGGTGACTCTTGTAGCTGTTCATCATTAACAACTTCAGGTAACTCCTGCGGTTGTTCTTCTACATTATCCTCCAACATAGTCCGCTCCCCCGTAGGTAAATCAATACCAATTTCGCTAGACAACGATTCCGGGTGTTTCTCACTCTCATTTTCCTCTGAAATATTTGTTTCTACTGGATTATGATACTCATCTATCATCCGGGAACCAATTTCACCGAGAAATGCTTGGCGCATTGACTCAGCAAATTGTTCCGAGTCTTGTTTTTCTTTCTGCTCATCGTCTTCGACACTCTTAACCTTATCCCCAAGTATCGTTGTAATATTTGCCACTACAGAGGTAGTTAGGAGTGCTCCGACCACGACGCTGATTGTTCTCTTTTTCACATATCTTCGCCTTTCTAATCATTACTTCCTTACGTCTATTATACCACACATACTCCTAAAAAGCAAGAAAACAAGGTCTAAACCTTGTTCTCATCTTCGTTATTTAATACGTCATCAATATCTACTTCATCAATATCCACCGACGCCTGTAAGCTATTAATCAGAGCTTCTCTCTCAAGCATTCGCTCATACATTATGTTCGCGTATGCCATCCAAACGTCAAATTGATTTTCTGGAATTCGAATCTCAACTTTCGGCTCTTCTTTTTTCTTCCTATTAGGAAATAGTTTCTTCTCACTCACACTAACAGATTTCGTATTTGTAAGAGACCTATCTATATCGTATGCCATTTGGTGAAACGAACTCTCCTTAATGACACCTTTCTCTTCTCGTCCTCGTGTACGCGCAAGTTTCGGATAATCTTCATAAACAACTAAATGCGCATGTAAATGCGTTGTGTCATGTTGTATCGCCCCAACCATCTGAGCATCTCTGTACCCTTCTAGGTCAACCAAACTCTGAACACCATCCCTAATCGCGTGTCTAAGTCTAACATCATCGTAGTTGTATTGGTAGTCACTCTTCTTACGTATCACAACATCTGGGTCTACCACACCTTGAGCAACCAGATACTCATGGTCAAAGGATACTACCATTTGTTGAATTGCTCTATTTCCTTCTAGAAATAGACTCTCTACATGGTCAGCAAGTCTTAACACTTCGTCTCTATCGATTGCTGTCGCATTCAGCGTAAAACCTACACCGTCCCCTTGGACAGGAACTCTCATCCGGTCTGGAACATAGCTCGTTGACGCATCACACGCAGAACCCCTAGATACGTAGTCAGAGATAAATCCTTTGACGGATTTACCTCTCGAACCACCTATATTGAATTGTGATTTGATTACGATATTTCTATCCCTACTCGCAATCATCATTCCCACCTCAACTTATCTTGATTAACAGCCTTAAGCACTAGTTTGATAAAACCAGATACGAATTCCTTCGGAATTGAGTCAATTGGAATATCTTTGTGTCGTTGTGTGAAGTTATCAACCATAGCTTGATATAGTTTGTCAAGGACAACCCTATCCATCGCATGATTAACCACACAGAAGTCAATTACTTCTTCGACGTTTTTGAATTTACTCTTATTATCCACTAGTGAGTCTTTCGGATGTTTCCTTATTTCTACCTTTGGTTCTTCAACCTTTTTAATTACAGGTTTTGGCGCAACCTCAACTGGTTTGGCTTTCAACCCATCTTTAAATTCAGGTCTATATGCCTTAATATCTTGTGCGTCAGCATCATTATATTCAGCCGACATAATTCTAGTTATCTGGAATGATAATTCTTCTGACAAGTCAGGTACTGTTTTCATCGGGGGTAATAAGTCTCGAACCAAATGCTTCATCGCACCCGACTCAATTTTACGACCCTTGAAAGAATCATCCGTGAAGAACTTCTTCGTACATTCCAATTCAAGTAGTCCAAAAGAGTCATCGAATAGTTTTTCGACATCAGGGAACAATACCAATCTTGGAGGCTCCCCAATATCGCTTTTGTATGCAATAATTGTATGTTTCGACATCCCGATTAATGCAAATCCGCTAATATCCGGTGAGTCATGGTGTACTTCGAATCCGTATATACCGTCACCTTCACGCAAATACGCTAGAGCTTCATCCCGTTGCAACAGTCTGAACAGAGCTGTAGGCACAGATGGGTCTACTAATTTAATTTGGTCTATAGCCACCATAATTATTCACCTGGAATTTCGATACGTTCTGACGGTTTACTATTTTGCGCATTTTGTCTAGCTGATTCTAATTGAGCTCTAAGTTGGTCACGCTCTGATTTAAGTGAGTTGTAATCCTTATTGATTGATTCAACTTTCTTGTTAGCATCCTCAAGTTTCTTATTGTACTCTTCCACAACGCTCTTAGTTGCTCGTTCTAATCCTTCTTGAACTTTCTTATCTACTTCTTGTTTAATTTGTTCGTTAGATTTCTTATCGGCGTCAGCTTTGTCTTCGGCTTCACGTTTTGCTTTCTCATCAGCTTTAAGTTGTTCTTCTTGTTTCGCTTTGTCCTCAGCTTCTTTCTTAGCTTTTTCCTCAGCTTCTTGTTTCGCTTTGTCTTCGTCCATCGAAGTTTGTTCATCTTGTTTCGGTGACTCTATTTTCTGTGCTGGTTGTTCTTTTTTCTCAAGAACTCCAGATTGCGCCAACATTGTTGCACCGGCACCGAATATTATCGCCGCTATTACGGTGTATATCACACCCTTCTTGAAACGGTCTTTTCTCGCTTTAGTGTGTTTATCCGCAAATGTCATCTCTGAAGGGTCTTCATCTTTACTTCCGAATAACCCTTTAAGCTTACTCTTGAATCCAGATTCCTCGTCTATATCCTCATCTGAGTCATCAACTACATCGTCTGCAGTATCGTCTAACCCTTCCTCAAAAGTGCCTCTTGCCTCTAACCCCGGTTTTTCACTCTCTACCGCGTCCACTTCCGGTAATTGTGGTACGTCCTCAGGTGTTTCCGGTATATCTGGTGAGTCCACCGTTGGTTTCTTTTCTTCCTTAATCTTATTGAAATCTAGTTTCATCGCGTCCAATCCTTCCTACATTATCTTTTTACCGACCACTGCCGATTTCTTAAACGACCCAACTGCGCGTGAGTCCTTTGATACGTCCCTATTATCTCCAAGTACGAAGTAGTGTTCTTCTGGTACTTTAATTTCCCAACTTTCGTTCTTGAATCGTTTTATGTTGTCCCCGTTTAGATATGGCTCTTCATATTCCTCGCCGTTTATGAATAAACGTCCTTTCTTAACTGTAACTGTATCTCCAGGTTTTCCTATCACTCGTTTAATAATGTTCTTCGTCTCTCCACCGTTCACTTCACGCTCTTTCAGCACCACAATATCGAATCGTTCAATATTATTTGACTCAGCAAGAAGTGCTATTTGACCATTATGTAGAGTCGGGGCCATCGAAGGCCCGTCAACTCTCATAATAGTCATAAAGATGTTGAATACGAATACCAACACGAGTATTACGGTTGTATAAACTATATATGGAAACCATGTCTCCACATAACCTATCGTAGGTCGTGGCTTATACTCTACGTCTATCCCTAAAGATTCACTCAGTCGTTTGTGACGTTCGTAGTCGTAATTTGTCTTCATATGTTATTCTTAAGCATCCTTAATTTTTTCTGGGTTTAGTGGTTTATCACTGTTTTCTTTGGCTTTCTCGTTATCTACTTGTTTCCCACCTGTTGGTGATGAAGCTTTCGCTGAGTCCAAAGGTATTAATTCACCTTTCATAACGGCTAGTTCCGCTTGGTCTGTTGCTGGAACATAGTTTCCGGCAAAGACTAGTATCTTACCGTCTTTATTTTTCATCTTCATAGTAAACTGGATAACGTTATCCGCCGAAGCTTTGTAGACCGCAATCGAGTCGTAATCTACTTCATATCCGCCGTCTAGAGCTACTCTGAAGTTAGATAACATTGAGTAACCAGTTAGTGATAATCCACCGTCTTGATTGTTCTTGAATTTGTCTTTATCTTCTTTAAGTTTTTCAACCGACGCTTTGATACGTTTCGTTACAGCTTCTTTGTCTGCGTTTGTTCCGTACACGTCAGGTTTTTCTAGTGTGTTCTTAGCCGCTTCTTCTTCACGACCCAACCCTTTTGACGCTGAGATTTCCTGTTCTTTCGACGGAGCTTGTTCCTTCGTCTCCTCCGACTTTTTTTCGACTTGCTCCTGCTTAGGCTCTTCCTGCTTTTGCTCTTCTTTCTTATCGTCTTTTGAACACGCACGAACACCTACCGCAAGTACTATGATAGCTAGGAGACCAGCGCCGATTTGTATGGCACGTTTTTTAAAACTAGATTTACCACGTGATTTTGAGCGAGGTTCATCTTCGTCCTCATCTTCATCGTCGTAGTATTCCTCGTCATCATCGTAGTCATAATCGTCTTCGTCATCATAATCATCTTCGTCATCGTAGAAATCTTCATCTTCGTTATAATAGTCATCTTCATAGATGTCGTCTTCTTCCTCTTCTTCATAGCGTCGTTTCTTTGGCGCTTGTTTTCGAGGTGCTTGTTTTCGTTTTGGCTTCGCTTTCGAGCGAGCCTTGTTTAGGTTCACTTTAACCATTATAAGTCCTCATTTCATTTTATTCTTTCAGTTTATATTATAATTATAGCACAAAAGAGTGCAAAAGTCTAGTACTTTGACAAAATTTCACGAAAAAAGTGGGACTAATGTCCCACTCTATGTAATTTCATCATTCGTTCACGAAGAACTTGTTTGTATTCTTCACTAAGCTCTATGCGTTTTCGCGGGCGTCTGCTGAATGTAAACCCGTTTGTGAGTTCACCTTCAACAGCAACCACGACACCATCGTGCTCAATCTTGCGCGTTATCTCTACACCGTCTGACTGAAGGTATTTACGAACATCTGGAGCGTAATTGCTGTAAAATGTCGTCTTACCTGTTAGCACGTCGTAGTGTATTATCGTTTCTTGTTCGTTCTTCTTGTACATCTTAATCCGTAAAGTTAAACTTATCTAATATTACCCAAATACCTTTGAATATTATTCAAATAAGTAACTTTTCCTTTCTTATTATTTCAAATAAATAGCGTTACGGTTACTATA
>ERZ773013.402-NODE-402-length-27398-cov-3.212449_pt1 | contig 27398 bp, 23 predicted proteins | sample MGYA00511670_ERZ773013 | MGnify/ENA primary metagenome ERZ773013 (study PRJEB29015, sample SAMEA2738120) | human oral metagenome | biome: human oral; feature: human-associated habitat; material: saliva | place: China | collected 2257 ... | reverse complement strand
CAAATTATATTTCTTAACACTTTTCTCCAAATGATCAATTGAGCGCTGCAGAACCTGTTCTGCGGTTTCGTCCGGGGAAATATAGAATGTTTCACCGTAAATATACCCCTCAAGCCCAGCATTTTCCGGCCTGCCCGTAAAAACCGGACTGTCATACTTAGCGGCAAATGCCTTTTTTATCTGATCGTCCGAGAATCCCGCCTTAAGCAACACGGATTCAACTTCTCTGCCGTCAGAATTCTTCATTTTTTTATTCAAAGTCGATCCAGGATAAAATGTTATAGCAATCTCATCAGTTTTACCACTGGTCAAGTGATTAATTATCTCATCGACAGATTGTGAAGCTTTTACAGAATAAACACCAGCCTTGAATTTGCTTGCCGAATTATGAAGCCTTGTGTAAATAGAAAACGCTAAAGAGTTTTTGATAATTTTATTATCCTCTAAAGTTTTGGCGATATCACTAGACCCCATGCCTTCTTTAATATTAATTCTGAAAGCTTGCTGACTATTTACGTCGGCAGGAGAAAGCATCTGCTTATACCACACCGTTGCCCCAAGAGCGCCGATTCCAGCGATAGCTACAACTATTGACAACACTAATAGCCAAATACGTCGTTTACGAATTTTCATAATTCTCCTCCAAAAAATCTTGCAAAATTATGCTAGCAGCCTCCGCATCAATCTCGCCCTTATCTTTAATTTTATTCCCTAATCTTTGCTCGGCCTGTACGCTCGTTAAAGATTCGTCTTGAAAAACAATCTCTGTATCAAGCTCAATGTCTTCAAATTGCTTAACAAATTCTTCCACAAATTCCGTTTGCTTCGTTGGTTCACCAGATTGATTTCGTGGATAGCCCACTACGATCGTATCGATGTCATGCCTCAATACTAGCTCTGTTATTTCCTGGACAATATTTTCATTATTTTCCAACCAACCGAACGGCACGGCGATCTTCACTTGCGAATCCGCCATAGCCAAACCAATTCGCCGCGATCCAACATCCAGCGCTAAGAAGTTTTTACTTGACATCTTTTATCTTAAATTCGACATTAATCTTATTGATATCTTTCGGAACAGATTTAACCCAGAATGGCGAGAATTTAACATCGACATCTTCAACACCTTCGATAGATTCAATAGCAGACTGAACCTCTCCGTAACTCTTGCCTTTGGCTTGATCCTTTACGTTCGCTTCTTTAATATCTGGACCAACCTTGCCATTCGTAGTTAAACGCACAGTCTGTGCATTATGCGCCTTAGAAAATTGCGAGAACGCAACCTTGCTTACTCCATTGTCATAAATTCTCTGCGACTTCTTACCAGAAATCTCCTCTTTAAGCTTTGCTTCCACAAAGTTTTTTAGCTCATTCTTATCAATAGCCAACGCACTGGCGGTAATTGTCGATTTCAGAGTTACAGCTCCAGTCGCTTCGCCGTCTACCGCTACACTTGGGTTGGGATCTGATCGGTTTTCAACGTAGCTTTCAGCTATAACCGTTGCCGAATCGCCGAATGACGACAACAACTGCTCTTTTAATCCATCAATCTTCTTTTCGCTCAGCTTGCTTTTTGCCGATTCTATATCGCTAGCCGTCACAACCGTCGCAGTTTTATCGGTGCCGCCACTAGTAGCAGACCGCAGTGACGCAGAAATATCGTCAACCGAAATACTCATACTGCCAGTTGCTGCATTATACTGAGCTCCGCCCTCACTAGCGGTAATAGCCCCAGAAGCAGATCCCGGACATTTATATCCTGGACAATTCCAACCCAACGTAGCCCCCGGAACAGTCACAGAAGAATTCAAAGTATAAGATAGTCCACTATTTTTCAAGATTGTGCCAGCTGAAATAGTCACACTACTTGACGACGAGTTACTGAAGACAACTACTCCGGTAGCTTTTTCTCCGACATTCTTCTTGCCCGTAGCGGAGAATTCTACACTGACCTCTTTAGCTAACTCCTTTTTCACAGACTTAATGACATTAGATTTTGCGCTTGTAGTGGCTGTTTCATTCAAGCTGACGGTATCACTGACTGTCATACTAGTAGTCTTTGCTGAAATAACAACCGTGGCATGTGGTGCAAACCAAATTGCCCAAACCAAAAATACAATCAAAAGTAAGGCGCCACCGCCTATCGATAAGAACTTCTTACGAAATGTATTAAAATCAGGGACTTTTGGTTTTTTAACCATCTTTTTCAGAGAGTCCAACCCCTTAGGCTCCTTCTTGTTTGCGTCAGCTATAGCATTATCTACAGCAGAATCTTCATCAGATTTCTTTGATCTTTTCGCGGAATCCGCCATATCTCCAACCGCCAGTTTGCCGCCATCAATCACATCATTGTCGTCATCGACTTTCAGAACTGGAATCTCCGCAATTTCTGGCTTGCTCTGAAGCGTTTTTGCAATAGGAATTTTTGCCGTTGCCGCTAATCCAGCCAAAACCGAATCATTCGTGATTAATACAATTCTCTTATCCGCCGAAGTTGCCGCCCGAGCCAGTAATCGAATATTGACCGCGCTCTGTAAAACGCCAATCCTTCGAGGCGGCACTAACGCAATAATCCTCTCTTTCGACGCCTTAATCTTACTAATTATCGTCGTAATGTCGTCTTCTACATCGATATAAATAACGTCTTTATTCATTTTAAATCTTTAACAACCTATTTACTTTTTCAACTAAACTATTACCGTCTTGACTACCGATAATTGTATCATATCCAACTCGCAACAAGCCCATTGCGGTTACAAATGTGTGATCGCTAATGTCTCCAGTTTCATCGACTATCCCTGTAATATCACTTGGATTGATATATTGAACTACTGGCTTCTTAGTAAAAGGCAAATCCTCTGGCCAGCGTCGAGTTTTCAGAGCTTCAGTAATTTTCTGCAAGCTCGATCCGCCGCCACACAACAAAATCCTATTCGGCAAATAGTCGACATTATCAAAATCGCTCAGCGCCAATTCAACGCCTGATAGCCAAACTTCCAAAGTCTTATCGATCGCCGCGTCAACTTTTTTCTTTACACTAGGCTTCAAATTCTCATTGTCAATATTCAATTTCAGCTTTTCTGCATCTTTGAAGCTTAAATCCAAGTCAGCTGCAATAGTTCTAGTGAAACTGCGTCCACCAATACCAAACATCTTCGTGCCTTCGACTCCGCCGTCATTAACAACTGCAATATCCGTCGTGCCACCACCAATGTCCGCTAGAATCGCCGTAAAATTGCTATCCGTATCCGATCCCAAAACGCTCCTACTCACCGCAAATGGCTCGGCAGCCACAGCCACCAAATCCAGCGCAAGCTCGTCCGCAACCTTCTCTAACGCGCCAATGTGAACCATCGGAGCAAACGCCGTGTAAATCTGCACCGCCACGTCTCGCCCCTGAAAACTAATCGGATTCGAAACTTTATAGCCATCAATATGGATACTCACCAGCGCCGAGTTAACCAGCTTCACTTCAACATCCTCATTGCCAGTTTCTAGTGCAATTTGAGCCTGAGCTTTTCCCTGGGCGCGCTCCTGGACTTTCTCAATGATAAATTCCATCTCAGCAATGTCTAGCGGCTTATTTGGCTGCGGCCTGCGATAACGAATAGTATTCGTAACGCCCTTAACTAATTCGCCCGCGATGCCAATAACAACTCGCTTACCCTGAACGCCAGCTTGATCCTCAGCCTCAGACAAAGCCTCCTCGCAATTCGCCACAACCCCAGCAATATCAGCAATCGCGCCACTGTGCATATCACCCATTTCCTGCTGCTTTCGACCAACGCCGATAATCTTCAGCTCGTCGTCTTTAACTTCGGCGATCAACGCCTTAACCACTTCCGTACCAATATCTAAGCTAACCAATAGTTCGCGACTATCTTTATCAGACTTCTTCAACATGTCTTTCAATGCCATATAAGAAATATTATATAACGCTTGTGATTTTAGAGCAACAGTTAATTATCTATCTTAAAACAGCCTTGATTCGACGAATTCCAGCCGAACTAGATTCTTCTTTGGTGATTTTGAATCGCTTGCCATCTTCAGACAAAACTCCAGTGTGTTCGACGTGTGGGCCGCCGCAAACTTCAAAGCTAACAATGTTACCATCCTTGCCAATGGAATAAACCTTAACCTCATCACCGTAACGCTCACCGAACGCGCCAATTGCACCCATATTTAGTGCCTCGTCTGTCGGATAAACAGCAAAACTAACTGGCAAATCTTCATCAATCCAAGCATTAACTTGATCTTCGACCGCCTGTTTTTCTTCTGGTGTCAATTTGTCGTGATTAAAATCAAAGCGCAATCGATCGGCGGTAATATTGCTTCCGTGCTGCTGTAAATCTGGCGCATTCAAAACCTTACGTAACGCCGCACCCAACAAATGCGTCGCCGTGTGATATTTCAGATGAATAGAGTCATGACCTTCCAAACCGCCACTAAATTGCCCCTTGCGAGCCGTCTTAGAGCGCTGTCGTTGCTCATCCATTTTCGCGGTAAATTCCTCGCGCCAATTGTCCGAAAGTTTAATTCCTTGTTTATACGCCTCTTCCGTACTGAGTTCCACTGGGAAACCGAAAGTGTCGTACAAAGTGAACAATTCTTCACCAGTCAAGCCATCGTCAATGTAGCGTTGCATTTGTCGCAAACCTTTTCTCAAAGTCTGGCGAAAAGCTTTCTCTTCCTTAACGAGGACAGCAATTATATTGTCGCGATTATTCTTCACCTCTGGAAAATCGGCTTCATACAAATCAGCAATCGTCGGCACAACTTCTTGCAGGAAATTCTGCTCGATCCCCAAGTCAAAACTATAGCGAATTGCCCGACGAAGCAGACGACGCATCACATAGCCCTGCTCTTTATTACTTGGCACACACCCATCAACTGCCATAAACGTCGCAGCCCTCAAATGGTCAGCAATCACTCGCATACTTTCGGTGTGTGAAGCGTAATCCTTGCCGCTCAGATCTTGCAGCTTTTCAATAATCGGCCAAAGCAAGCTAATCTTAAAGACGTCAGGATCATTATTTACTGCAGCCGCGATTCGCTCAAGTCCAGATCCATGGTCAATATTTGGCTTATCGAGTGGCTCAAATTGCCCCTCAGCAACTTTTTTATATGCCATAAATACGTTATTGCCAATCTCCATAAATCGACCACAATCACAGTTCGGATGACAATTTTCACCAAATTTTGGATCATGCTCAATGAAATCAAACTCATAAAACATCTCACTATCTGGACCGCACGGATCACCAACCGGAGTAGTTTCTGGGCCGCCATTACGACTCCACCAGTTTTTACTGCCGTCATAAAAGAAAATTCTTTCACCTGGATTTACACCACGCGCCGCTCCCTGCTCTTCACTGCCGATATCCGCCATTTTTGCATCAATGCCCTTTTCTGCAAATTTTTTCTGCCATAACTTAGCCGCTTCAACATCTTTCTCAATATTATATTCCGGCGCACCAATAAAACACGTTACATACAATCTCTGCGGATCAAGACCAATTTCCTCGGTCAAAAACGTCCACATCCAGCCAATTTGCTCTTCCTTAAAATAGTCGCCCAAACTCCAGTTTCCAAGCATCTCAAAAAACGTTGTATGACGATTGTCGCCAATGTCGTCGATGTCCTGCGCTCGCAAACACGTTTGAGAATCGGCAATTCTCTTACCTTCGGGGTGTGTCTCACCAAGCAAGTACGGAATCATCGGCTGCATTCCGGCGCCTGTAAATAAAGTCGTCGGGTCATTAGTTAAAATCAACGGCGCACGCTCAACGACGGCGTGACCTTGTTTTTTATAAAATTCAAGATATTTACTACGTATTTTTTGGGCATTCATGAGTGTTATTATACCATAAAATAACCCCACCTTACAGATGGGGTTTATGGGTCAAATCGCCAATCTTAACAGATTATTCAGCTACTTCTTCAGCTGGCTCTTCTTTTGGTTGATTCTTGCGAAGCTTTTCTGGATTGCGGATAGCTTTGTGCTTGTCAGCTGAGACTTCCTTAACCCACTTTGGCAATTTAACGCCAGCTTCTTTCAATAATTTAACTACGCGTGGTGTTGGCTGTGCGCCATTGTCCAAATATTTCTGAGCCAACTCAACTTGGATATTTGATTCTTTAATGTGTGGATTGTAGCTACCTACATAAGCGACTACACGACCGCTTGATGGATGACGATGTGCTTCTTGTACCGCCAAGCGATATACTGGATAACCTTTGCGACCCAAACGTTGCAAACGAATTGCTAGCATAAAATTAATTCTTCCTTTAACTCTACGTTTTATTATTCCTTACTTTAGAACAGTTTACACTATTTTTCCCATAACGTCAATCTGTTTTCACGATTCCGCCGCCCAAACATTCATCGCCGTCATATATTACCGCAGATTGACCCGCAGCAACAGCACGCTCTGAGGTGGAAAGCTGAAGAATATCCCCGTCGATTTTCGCGTCAAATAAAGCGCCTCGATGACGCAGTCGAACCTGCACATTCTTATCTTTATGTGGCGCTTGATTAATCCAATGAATATCCGCCAGCCTAAGTTCTCTTCGCCACAAACTTTCATTGTCAATTGATCGCGACACGTAAACCTCATTTTTCTCCATATCCTTGCCCACAACATAATAAGGCAATCCACCGCCGACGTTCAGCCCATGACGCTGACCGAGTGTATAGAAAATTGCGCCGTCATGTTTACCAACGACAGATCCTGTCTGCTGATCAATAATATTTCCTGGCGCAGTTTTAACGTATTCCGATAAAAATTCACGAATTCCAACTTGTCCGATAAAACAAATTCCCATTGATTCCTTTTTGCTAGCCGTCCACAAACCGCGCTCTTTTGCCATTTCGCGAACTTCCGCCTTAGTAAAATCGCCCAGCGGAAATATGGTTTTCGATAAAGCTTCCGAAGTCACTCGATATAAGAAATACGTTTGGTCTTTATTGTCATCACGAGCGCGTAATAATTTGGCTGATGAAGACGATTCATGCGCAACGCGCGCATAATGCCCTGTCGCGATATAATCCGCTCCAGCCGCCAACGAAGCCTCTAAAAATATCTTAAACTTCACTTCTTGATTACACATAATATCTGGGTTTGGCGTGCGGCCCGCTTGATATTCGCGAATCATATAATCAACGACGTTTTGCTTATATTCTTTCTGGAAATCAAAAACTCGAAAATCAATGCCCAAACCAACCGCCACACGCTTGGCGTCAGCAACATCTTCCGCCCACGGACAATGCATTCCGGGAAGATCTTCAGACCAGTTTTTCATATAAACACCCGTTACATCGTAACCCTGCTCAACCAAAAGTGCTGCGGCCACGGAGGAATCCACACCGCCCGACATTCCAACAAAAACTTTCTTGCTCATCTGGACAACCCCAGGGCGAATAGCCCAATTCTCATTAATTCACCCATTGCCAACCACCAGCCCCACGGCGTTAACCACCACCACGAACTCCAGTTTTTATCAGAAGCGACAGGATGACTTCGAATCTTCACGTCGTTAAATTGTGCTGAAAATTCGAGTTGCGCCCGACGCATATGGTATCCACTTGTCACCAAAATCACATCTTCAATTTTTCGCGAATCGACAATTTTCTTCACCTCGGTGGCGTTTTGTCTGGTTGTCTCGGAAGATTCGTCCATAACAATAGCTTTCTCAGGAACGCCGCTATTAATCGCTCGCTGGTACATAGCCTTAGCGTTAGATGGACCAGTTTTATCAGCCGCCGCACCCGACACAACGATCAACGGTGCCCAACCTTCTTTATACAGTTTAATAGCCTCGTCGGTTCGCGCATTCGTATCGCCACCGCTGACAACAACTATTGCATCGGCCTTACGGCAATCGCCCTCACCCACACTTTGGCATTTTCCCAAATCATTCGGCGACAAATATGCGCTAAGCCCAAAAATCACCAAAGCAGCAAAAATCATCAAGCCAACTAGTTTATGAATCATCGACGAGTCCTCTTCATTTCCGCTTGCACAGTCTCAATGATAAATTCGCCAGCTCGCTTTATATTCTCATCATTATTCAACTTACCTAAGGTAAGCCTTAGACTTCCGTCAATTTCTACTTCACTCAGACCAACACTCGCCAGTACATGAGAACGCGTCCCGGAATTAGCCGCGCAAGCACTCCCCGTAGCCACTAAAACCCCGCGAGATTCTAATAAAAACACCAATCTTTCAGCATCAATTCCAGAAAATGATATATTCAAAAAACTCACCAAACTTTTTTTCATATCTGATGATATCGACATCTCAGGAAAAGCCTGCCTCAAATCTTTTACCAAATTTTCTCGTAGTTTTCGCAGTCGCTTCACTTCAGCAGAACGTCGTTTTTGTGCCAATTCCAAAGCAGTCGCAAACCCAACCACGCCAGCAACGTTTTCAGTTCCGCTGCGCAACCCCAATTCTTGACCGCCACCAAAAATATTAGCTTTCAGCGTAACGCCAGGTCGCACCCACAGTAAACCAACTTGCTTTGGGCCGTAAACTTTCGCCGCAGATAATGTCAATAAATCAACGCCCAGCCTTTTAATCTTCACATCAACTAAAGCCGCCGCCTGCGAAGCGTCTGTATGAAAAATCAACGGTAAAGATTCATCGTTTTCTTGGCGCCTGAGCCGCTCAGCTTTTACGATTTCCGCAATTTCTTCAATTGGCTGGATGTAGCCCAGCTCGTGATTCACCAGCGCAACACTAACAAACCCAACGTCTGGCGTTAACATTTTTTTAACCGTGTTCGGGTCTATTCGTCCATTTTTCATTGGCGGAATTAGCTTCACTTCCGAACGCGCTTTTGCGGAATTAATCACCGAATCATGCTCAATTGCCGAAATTAGACTTACGCCATTTGCCGCATTGAACGCCAAATTGACAGACTCAGTTGCTCCAGCTGTCATTATCAATTCATCAGCCATCACACCCAAGCAGCGCGCCAGCCGAGCCTTCGCGTCTTGATATTCACGCTTTGTGAATATTGCCGGAGCGTACGGACTAGACGGATTGAAAAACTTTTCAGAAAAATATGGCAACATCGCCTCAATCACCAATGGATCCATTGGCGTGGCAGCAGCATGATCAAGATAGATATAGTCTTTATTCACTTTTTTATTATATCAAAGAGGCTGACCGGTTTGCGGATCTTTCTTATACAATTGTCGAGAAACTCGCTCGTAATATTCCTTAGTTGCCAAGACAAAATTCTGAAGCTCGTCGCCCTCCAAATAGCTATAACGATAATTCGGCTGAATCTTCAAGATTCCTTTTGGTTGCACTTCATAACGCGTCGTCAATTCTTGCCGACCACCCTTACCATCAGCAACTTCTTCATACCAAATCCAGGTATCTTTATCTAAATTAAAAAATTCTCGTCGCGCAACATACGCCGGCTTTTCGCCAAAAATTGTTGCGCCAATTTCACTTTCCAATTGGATTAGCTCGCGCTCGGTAAATTTCTTTAATGGACGATCTTTTTTACGGAATTTCAATAAAGACACCGCGTCGCTATCATCAGCAAAAACCAAACTTCGTACTTTTTTCAAAAACTTAGTCACCTACAACTCCTCTCTGTTTTGTATTCACGTAAGCGTTGAAGTGAAATACCAATTGTCTGCACGGTTTCAAGCGGACCGTTGTTAATGTGGTCAAGACTTTTTTCATAGCTACCAAGTGCTTGATTACAAAAATCAACCGCCCCATTGTCAGCAGAGTTTACCTTGATAATATTCTTAATATCCTTCCCGTCAACCGCAGCCTCCCCTAATTTAGGCTTCACTCCAGAATTATCATCGTACCTCTTGGCGTCAGGAAAAATCGCGGCAAGTTCTTTGCGAGCTTCTTTTTTGCGAGCTTCAATTTCAGGTGTTTCTGTAACACATTTCGGCGTACTATTCATTTTCTCCACTTTCAAATGCCAAAAAGTTCTTTTGTGTTGTGAAGAGTAGCTTGGCTTAAAACATCAAAATCAATATTTCGCTGCTTCGCCCAATATTCAGCCACCAATCTCACATATTCTGGCTTGTTTATATTACCACGAAACGGCGCTGGTGTCAAGAACGGCGCATCAGTTTCTAGTAATAATCGCTCCAGCGGGACCGAAGCGAACAATTCTTTCTGCAATTGATCCTTTGTGAATGTACTAATTCCATTAAGTCCAACGTACAAATTTCGCGAAAAACCCTTTTCCAAATTATCACGCGTATCCGTAAAGCTATGTAGTACGCCGCGAAGCCCGTGAAAATTGTCAAAAATTGGCCAAAAATCATCCCAAACTGACGGCTGATCCTTCGCACCATCGCGAACATGAAAACTTACCGGCAAATCATAATCTATTGCCATTTGAAGTTGTGTTTCCAAGCCTTCAATTTGCGTTTCCCGCGGACTGTTATTGTAATAATAATCAAGCCCAATTTCACCAATTGCCACAATCGGAGAATTTTCCGTCTTATTCTCCAGCAAAGTTTTGACATCTCCCCAGCCATCTTTCGTATCGTGCGGATGAACGCCAATTGCCGCCCAAGTAAACTTATGATTCGCGGCAAATTCCACAGCTTGGCGGCTACTTCGCTGGTCAGTACCGACACAAATCATGCCAATATTCGCCTCGACCGTTTCTTTGTAAAACCTCTCGCGATTGTCCGTAAAAAATTCCGTATCGTGCAAATGACAATGCGAATCTATCAGACGTAAACCCTCAGTCGCACTTTTCTTATCAGCCTCAATCATAAACTATTTAACCTGAGATTCTGTTTTCGGAGCGCGTGGATCTGGCGTGTGAATATATTTGCGTGGGAACAAAGGCGTCAATTCTGACGGCACGACACCACTAACAAACATATCATGAATTTTCTCGGCAGTTTGCGGCATAAATGGACGAAGCATGTCAGATACTTGCAGTAATGTGCCACAAGCGTGCGCCAAGATCTCACTCAAATGCAACTCTGCTTCTGGATCTTTATCACGATTTTTAGCAACTTGCCAAGGCTGGACTCGCTCAATATATTGGTTCAAAGAACGAACAATTAGCCAAATTTCGTCCATTGCTTGGTCAAACATATAACTTTCCATCGCTTGACGATATGGTCCCATATCGTGCTCTGATTGTGGAGCGTCGCCAATAACGCCCGCTTGATAACTCTGCACCATTTTAGCGACTCGCTGAACCAAATTGCCCAAATCATTGCCAAGCTCGCCATTATACGCAGCTTCAAACTTTTCCCAAGTAAAGTCGCCGTCATCTTGCGTTGGTACGTGGCGCAAGAAATAATATCGAAACGCCTCAGCGCCGTAATCTGGAATAATGTCAGCTGGACCAACACCATTTCCTAGACTCTTTGCCATTTTCATTCCGCCAGAATTAATAAATCCATGAACAAGCAATACTTTCGGGAGCGGCAAATCCAGCGCCATGAGCATTGCTGGCCAAATACCAGCGTGGAAACGGAGAATGTCCTTGCCAATGACTTGCACGTCAGCCGGCCAAAAAGATTGCCACTCTTCTGGACGATCAGGATAACCGATAACCGTAATGTAATTGCTCAAAGCGTCCAACCAGACGTACATGACTTGATTGTTATCACCAGGAACCGGCACACCCCAGCTAAGATTTTTACGTGGACGAGAAACCGACACATCTTTCAAGCCATCTTTCATCAATTCCAAAAACTCTTTTTTACGGAATTCAGGCACGATTCTCATTTTATTTGACTCAATTGCCTGACGAATATTGTCTGAAAAAGCACTGGTTTTAAAATAGTAATTTTCCTCACTCAAGCGCTGATACGGAGTTTGGTGATCTGGACAAACCCCATTATTATCGGCAGCTTCTTTATCTGTAACGAAAGCTTCGCACCCCTGACAATACCAGCCTTCATACGAACCTTTGTAAATGTAACCAGCCTCAACGAGTTTCTGCCAAATATATTGCACCGCAGCAACGTGATGCGCGTCAGTCGTTCGAATAAAGTCCGTCACTGAGATATTCAGCTCAGCAATCATCTTCTTAAAATTGACGTGCGTTTGATCGACGTATTCTTGAGGGGTTTGATTTTGACTGGCAGCTTTGGCAGCAATTTTATTACCATGTTCATCTACGCCAGCTTGAAAACGAACTTCACGCCCGTTCTGTCTGGAATATCGCGCCCACACGTCTGCCAACATATAATCCATAGCATGCCCAATGTGCGGCAAGCCGTTTACGTAAGGAATAGCGGTAGTGATGTAAGCGTGTTTCTTAGTCATAGGTAAATTATAGCAAATTCAACAAATCATGACCAATGATAAAGAGCGCTAATTGATGTGATATAATCATAATCACAATTTATTAGGAGGGGAGTTATGAACAAACTCATAAAAAACTTAGCCGTAGCCGCAGCTGTTAGCATTGCTATAATCGGCGTCTACACACCAGCAACAGCAAGCGCCAACGGAGGGAGTTGGCAGAGAGATTCAGTTGGATGGTGGTATAAAAATTCCAATGGAAGTTATCCAAAGAATGATTGGCAACAAATAGATGGCAAATGGTATTACTTTGATGGACGCGGATACATCACACATAGCAAATGGGAGCGTATAAAGGATTATTGGTACTATTTCAACACTAGCGGTCACATGACAGAAAACGACTGGAAAATGATTGGCGACAAATGGTACTACTTTGACACTAAGGGTCACATGCTATCCAATCAATGGGTCGGCGACTACTACGTCGGCAGAGATGGTTACATGTTAAAGAATACTATTACACCAGACAATTATGTAGTTGGAAGCGACGGAAAGTGGGACAAGAGGTTTTCAAGAGAATTAGCAGAGAAAGCTAAATACTTTGATATAAGGAAACACTCCAAAAAGAACTCTATTGAGCATTTCGTATTAAACTACAAAACCAGTTACGACACGGCAGTCCAATTCATAGACACTGTATATCCAAATTATAATTATGCCAATAATGCTAAAGAAGAAATCAAATTTATAATGAAGCAGTTTACTATGTGCGACCACTACAAGAGCATGTGTTCAAAGAGTGATATCATACAATACCTAACTGACTCAAGTCTTCGCTTTTCTCCTGCATATACAGAACAAGATGTCGCAACAGCATTCGATGAGTTAAGTCGAGAGATGGATCTTACTAAATATTTTCAAGATCAGGCCGTTAAATACCTCAGACTTATGCACGAAAGAGACGTAACTTATATGTCAAAATCATCGTACAAAAAATCTCTTTTGGACCATAAATTTACTGAAGAGGAAATAAAAAAGGCATTTGATACCGTAAAGATTGATTTTATAGATCAAGCTAAAAAAGCAGCTAACTCTATGCTCGGGAATAACGAGCACAAACCCATCGCATCAAGAGAAGCTATCATAGACGGCTTAGTAAATTATAAGGGTTTTCTAAAAGAAGAAGCAGAGAAAGGTATTGATCAGCTGAATTACGACTTCAAAATCAATATACGCAACTATATTAATCAATTCGCCCTAGACAACAGTCAAACTAACCTACGTCTGTACTCAAAAAATCATATAATATACACTATGACGCACTTTGATAAATTCGTAGAATCAGAAGTTCGAGAAGTACTGGCAGAGTATAACATCAACTATAACGAGCGAGCAAAACTGCGCGCCATGGAACTTCTGAAGAACGGAAAATACAGCAGAAGCAACCTGGAAAAAACTCTTATCGACCAGTGGAAGTTCACCAAAGAAGAAGCTACTAATGCTGTTAAGGATTTAAAGCACGAAAATCTGACTGATTAATTAACTTTTAATCACAAAAGCGACTCAGTTTAAAACCTCTGGGTCGCTTTTCATACATGCAACTACAGCAAATCTACCACCAACATCACCTGATGAATGTGAAAAATAATTTGGATTGTCCGCCGTATCAATTGGCGAGATGAAAATATTTTCAGCAAGAACGCCCGCCTGGATGGCTAGCGAACGATTGAACCCTTGCATGTCTAGATAAATTCCATCAGCCGTTTGACGGCAGAAATTGTGCCAATTCGTATCATTTGTATGATCAAAATAATCCATACGATAATTTTTCTGCGTAATACTTGGTGACATCCAAATTTGCAAATCTTTTGCCTGGCTACTGCGCTCGACAAAATACCGTACCGCCTGAGACATCAACTGCATAACCGTCGAATGCCGACCCAAATGCGCCAGCATCAGCGCCCGACGCTTTGGATCATATATAACGGTGGCGATACAGTCCGCCACTGGTAAAAATAAACCGATGCCAGCCGCTTCGGTATATAGCGCATCAGCAAAAATCCCCTCGTTGTTATGTCGGGTCGTGTCAGCTTCAGTAACTTCGGCGATATTATCAAACGTTTGTCCTTGGTCGTATGAAATCACGTGATAGACAACGTCGTCATACTTAACACCAGTTTGATCACAAAACCGCCGCCGATTTTCCAGCACCTCAACTACGTGGCGACCGCGAATACGATTGAGCATGGTGCCGTCGTCTTTCGACGAGACTGCAACCAATAGATCAGATGGAAAACACGTCGGCTGATCTGCCACAATCATCGCGCCCGCCATTCTTTGAGCAGCCGCCGCCAATCTTCAATCGCCAAATCTTCAGCGCGAGCATCTGGTGAAATTCCTGCATTTTTCAGCAATTCTTCCGCCACACTTTTATCAATTCCCAACCCACCACTCAGACTAGAGCGCAGCTTCTTGCGCTTTGCAGAAAATCCAGCCTTAACAATGCGGAAAAAATCCCTCTGATCTTCCGAAGTGATCAAGGGACTATTGCAAGTCCTCAAAACTACAACCTGCGAGTCAACCTTTGGTGGTGGCGTAAAAAACTGCCTAGGAACTTCAATATCCAACTCCGCTTCGGCAAAAATCTGAACGCTCACAGACAGAATACTCATATTTCCAGCCTCTGCCGCAATTCGCTCGGCAACTTCTTTTTGCACCAATAGCACCGCGATACTCGGCTTATTTTCCGCGGTCATCAATTTTTCAACAATTTTGCTGGTAATGTAATACGGGACGTTAGCTACGACTTTGTAATTTTTTGGCAATTGATTCAGATCAAATTGCAATATATCTTGATTTACGACAGTTAATTTTTTCCCAGGAAATTGCCCTGGTAGTTTTCGCGCCAAATCTGCGTCAAATTCCACAGCAGTCACCGAATTAGCCCGAGCCAACAAACGACTAGTCAAGGTGCCTAGCCCCGGGCCGATCTCCAGTACAACATCATCACCCGTCAATTCGGCCGCTTCAGCAATATCCGCTAAAATCTCCGGATCCTTCAGCCAGTGCTGTCCGAGCGATTTTTTTGGTCCATGAGAAGAAGCCATTTAGCGCCCATCTCCATTCGTCCAGTCAGTCGCCAAGTCGAATCCGTGCGGATGTTTGGCTGCAAATCCACCGGTATCGTAAACCTTGCCCGGACCCATACTGGTCTCAACCACCGAACATCGCGGATAATTACCATAATTAGCCGCCACCAAAATATAGCCATCCTTATCAACCTTCGCGCCATCCGCCCGCACCGTATAAGTACCGCCGCCGCCACAAGCTTTTATCACAATATTCATCGGTAAATCATAATACGTTTCACGATGCGCCACGCCCTTAGAGTCGGTAAATATCTGCGCGCCCTTACTTTTCGTCAATGGATTTTTAGGCTTCGTGCCAATTATTTCAATCTGCTTCTTCGACTGCTTTGTGATTTCGCTAGCAACTTCCTTACGACTAATCTCGCGCTCGTTTTCTATCTCAACCCGATAAGTTACCTTCCGCACACCCTTTTCTCCAAGTTGCTTAACGCTCTTAAATCCAATCGGCTGAGAATCGTCCTTAATCTGCTCAATATCAAAATTAATATCAACTTCTTCGGTTATCGTTCGCTGTTTTGATCGTTCAATCTTCATTACCAGACCCACGCCGTTCACCAAAAGATCGTCGGAATTCGTAAAATGCGTCTTATCTTCGCGATACAAAGTCAGCCCAGCAGCCTTCGCAATCAAAACTGGTGTTTGTTCGGCAGTGGTTATTTTTAGGCGTTTATTTCCATCGACAATTGTTATTGGGCGAGCGCGGAAAATATTGACCTGATATTTTGCGCCTGTCAATTCCATATCAATATTTGGCTCAACCGCGTCAATCTTTTCGTCAATCGTAATCTTAGCCGCACGCAAAGCCTGCCGAACGGTCAATGCGTTTGTGATAATCGTCTTTTCCTCGCCGCGATCATAAATACGAACCAAATGCTCACCAGAAGTCTTTCCGTCAGCAAACGAAATCATTGGAGTTGCAATCGCAACCAACACAGCCAATCCAATAATTTTTCCAAAAAATAAACCTTTTGCGCGCATAATAATTTGACAATTCACACAATGTATTAGAAAGATTATATCAGATTTTGGAACTATTATCTATAGATGTCCTGAAGTCCCATTTTAACCTTACAGGTCGGCCATGGCTGCCAGCCGCGAGCCTTATAAGTTTGCCATGCCTTTTCATCCTGCACGTCAGCTGGAGCATCAGAAGCTAATTCATACCCACCATACTTTCCCCAGGTTCGTTTGTCAAACTGATATGCACCGTAATATCCATTTCCAGTATTTGACTTATAGTTACCTTCGCAACTTCTTAACCTAGCAAGTGCTTCAGAAAAACTGCCAGAAAATGACGTAGAACTTTTCGTCCCCACAATCTCAATCTGCTTCTTTGGCTCTTTTGTCACAACACTAGCGATTTCCTTACGGCTCACCTCCACGCCGTTCTTCATCTCGATTTCATAAGTGACATTCTTCTTACCATTCTCGCCCGCTTGTTTTACTTCGCGATATCCCGAATCTCGATTCGCGTCTTGAACTTTTTCAACCTCAAATTTCACGTCTTCTTCTGCGGTTATAGTTTGCTTGCCATTACGCCAAAGCTCAATTTTCATTCCAGGAATAATTTTCGCCGAACGATCCACAGATAGCGTATCATCTTTCTTTGGATCAATATTCCTCTCTTTCAATAGCTCGCCAACCGTCTTAGCGTGTGTGCGAATGACAGATTCTTTGCCGTAAAGTACAAAATTAACCATCGAGGCTCTATCAATTTTCATCACCATGTTTGCGCCATCAACCGCCATATTATCGGAATTGGATAGAGTAATTTTGTCCTCTTCAAAAACTTCAATTCCAGCAGCCTTCGCAATCAAAACTGGTGTTTGTTCGGCAGTGGTTATTTTCAAGCGTTTATTTCCATCGACAATTGTTATTGGACGAGCGCGGAAAATATTAATGTTATACTTCTCTGCCACCATCTCCGAATCAAGACTCGGCTCGACTACGTCTTGGCGTTCATCAATAGAAAACTTAGCCAATTTCAAAGCCTCGCGAATCGTCCTCGCTTTTGTAACAATCGTCTTCTCTGCGCCCCTGTCGTAAATCGTTACCAACTTTTCGCCAGCCTTGGCTGCTGGCTTAGTAGCGTCAGCCAATGCTTGATTGACAAAAAATAGACCGCCAACCAGCATCAATATCGCGCCAGAAACAAACGTAATTTTCTTAGAATAGTGTTTTGCTCGTAATCTTATACCCATAAGTTCACACCCACAACGCAGGTATTCTTATTATATCAAATTTTCTCCAAGCGCGCGAACTCGACGTTCAATTTCTTAATATTTCCATTGTCAAATTGAACCGTAACACTCAACCCTTCGCTATCAATAATTTCCCCCGAACCAAAACTCGGACTGCGAACTCGATCACCAACTTCCAAACCAATATCTTCTGAATAAAAATCAGGCCCTATCATTGGCTGAGCTGGCCTATCAACACCACCAGCCATCAAGCCCATCTCGTCCAAAAACCTCGATGGCATATTATAGCCGATCTGACCAAATTGCGTCCGAGAGCTGGCGCAGCTAACGAACAACTCTTCCCTCGCCCGAGTCACACCAACATAACACAATCGGCGCTCCTCTTCGACGTCATCAGCATTGCCGCTATCAAACACTCTCGCATGCGGCAAAATCCCCTCTTCCAGTCCCGCCAAAAAAACCACCGGAAACTCCAAACCTTTAGCCGCATGAAGTGTCATGAGTGTTACTTGTTGATCGGCAGTTGTATCCGTCGAAGACATCAAGGCCATCTCTTCCAAAAACGTCGCCACGTCAACGTAAGCCTTCGCCTCTGACAAAAGCACGCCGACATTTTCCATTCGCTCTTCAGCTTGCGGCGTTCCATCGTTTATAAAATCTTCATAGCCAGTACTTTTCATAATTTTTTCAATCAGTTCGGCCGGAGATCCGTCAATTTCCTGCTGCAAATCATGCAGCTTTTGGCCGAACTCTAGCAACGGACGTTTCGCACGCGCCGTCAAAGTATCCGCCTCTTCAACCGCCAGCAACCCGCTAATTATGTCTTTCCCCGACGCGTCATTCCAGTCCAAAAACTTAGAAATACTCACCGCGCCAACGCCACGTTTTGGCGTATTCACAATTCGCAAAAAACTAACTCGATCACTCGGCTGATATAACAATCGAAGATATGCCAATAAATCCTTAACGACCGCTCGATCCAAAAATCGCAGACCGCCGACGATTTTATACGGAATATAACTCTGGCGCAGGGCTCGCTCAATTGCGTAACTTTGCGCATTCGTTCGATATAGCACCGCCACGTCACCATATTGACGACCGTTCGCAATTTGCGCCTGAATCTCATTCGCAATCGCCAGGGCCTCCTCGGACTCATTGTATAATTGCCATAATTTCGGCTCAACACCGTCGCCATTCGCTGTCCATAAATTTTTATCAGTTCTATGAATATTATGACTAATCAGCGCATTCGCCATATTCAAAATCGCGCCAGTCGAACGATAATTTTGCTCTAGCTTAACCACCGTCGTGCCCGGAAAATCACGCTCAAAATTGAGAATATTAGTATAATCAGCCCCGCGAAAACTATAAATCGACTGAGCGTCATCACCAACCACGCATAAATTGCGACGCGAATTAACCAACAGCTTAATTAGCGCATACTGCACCGCATTCGTGTCCTGATACTCGTCAATCAGAATATGCTCGAATTGCTGCTGCCATTTATGACGAATGTCTGGCTTATTTCTCAATAATTCCACGGTTTTTATTAATAAATCGTCAAAATCCAACGCCGAAGCACCTTTCAGAGCTTTTTCATAAGCAAAAAACAGCTCGGCTATTTTCTGTTCTCTTGGACCGCGAGTTGAAGCCGAAAAATCCTCAGCATTTCGCATTTCATTTTTAGCGTTCGAAATAGCCGAAAGTACGGCTCGAGGTTTAATGTCTTTATCCGTCAAGCCACGAGCCTTCATAATTTGCTTCATCAAGCTTATTTGATCGTCGGTGTCGTAAATTAAGAATCGCTTGTTCAGGCCAATATTTTCACCATCCATCCGCAACATTCGCACGCAAATACTGTGAAAAGTTCCCATCCACGGCATAAATTGCCGATTTTCAGAATCTTCACCCAATATTTGCGCCAATCGCTGACGCATTTCCTTCGCAGCTTTATTAGTAAATGTAACCGCCAATATTCGACTAGGGAATATTTTCAACTCGCCAATCAAATAAGCGATTCTATGGGTCAGGGTTTTAGTCTTTCCAGACCCAGCTCCAGCCAAAATCAACAGCGGCCCATCAGCGTGCGTCACCGCTCGAGCCTGCTCGCTATTTAATCCGTCAGTAAATTTAGACATATATCTATTTTATCAGCAAAAAGTACGAAACAGCGCCGCCAGCCATACCAATTGCCAAAAATAGAACAATAAGCAACGCTATTAATAATCCAGATTTTTTCTTTTCCTTGTCGACTGAAGGTTTTACTTCTGTAGATACGGCGGCAAACATCGGTGCCGGTTCAGAATCCATAGTTTCTTTTTCGGATAATTCGGAAGACTCAATCAAAGAACTATCAATGTCAGTGGACATTTTATCGTCTGAATCTTCAGGAACGCCAGCCTCCTCAATTGCTATAATTTCTGGACTCAAATCCATTGGTGAGTCGGGTGCATCGCCCAAAGAATTTTCACTCATGCTGTAATTAGATAAATTGGTATTATATTGATGTTCCAGTTTTACATCCTCAGAATCAGCAGACATAGACGTATCTTCATCACTATTCATCTCAGAATTAGTCACAGTTTGACTAACAGAGCCAAGCGGTCGCTTCTCTACTTCAACATTAGCAATAAACGGCGACTCCAGCGGCGTAGTCATCGGTGCAGCAGAAGCTTCGCTATTACTTACGGCTAATGATTGAGCTATCTTATCAGTCAATGACAATTCCTCAGCAGGCGCATCTTCAATTTTCGCAAAAGTAGATTCATTATGCACGTCTTTAAGATCAGGGGTGTCACTAAGATTATCTGATTGAGCAACTATATCAGACATTTCTTTTCTTACCGCAGAATGCCTATTATTTGCGCTAATCACGTCCACCAAATCAGGCGAAGGCTGAATTGTCGTGCCAGTCCGAGATGGAGCGGGAGTAGCAGGTTTTTGGATAGTGCTGACAGATGAAGGTCTAACAACATCCATGAAACGGCCAGTCGAGCGTCTCGCGATTACTGGCGCAGCTTTGACTTCGCTAGCAGCCACGCCAGGAGCTCTGTTGGCTATTGAGTCGTTAGTAACTTTCTCGCTCGTAGGATTATCAATCTCTTTAGGAATCGTATTGTCGCTAGAAGGTTCTTTTTTTGCTTCAGGCTGAGAGATCGATGATAAAGGAGTAGAAGCAACAGACGAAGGCGTAAATGGAGTTACTGGAGGTGCAAAACTAGTACCAATAGAGTTCTCTGATACAGGTTTTTCCTCTACGGGCGCAGACACAGAAACCTCGCTATTATTTTCATTAGCCACCACTGGAGCTTCCTTTTCTCGCTGCTTATCCATAAGAGAGCTTACCGCTCTATCCAACTCATCAAAATCAATATCTGTCATATGCCCCCTATTTTTTAACCTTTATGTGCTTTCGAGATTATCTCCTTAAATTGATATGCATCCAAACTGGCTGCACCAACTAATAAACCATCAAGTTCATCAATTGCCAAATAATCTGCGGCGTTTATTGAAGTAATACTTCCACCATAGACAACTCGAACTGATTCCGCCGCTTTTTTACCGTACAAATGAGAAATATGTCGTCGAATCATCTGTGTAGCTTTTTTTACATCAGATGCTTTAGCGCTGTCGCCAGTACCGATCGCCCAAACTGGCTCATACGCAATAACCACTTCATCCAGCTCGTCCGCCGTCACATTAGCCAGACCGCTAGTCAATTGATCAGCCAAAACATCCTTCGTTTCGCCAAGAGTTTTTTCTTGAATCGTCTCACCTACACATAGAACCGGATGAATACGATTTCGAATTGCCGCTTGAACTTTAAGTCGAATATCTTTTTCGCTTTCAATGAAAATATAGCGACGCTCCGAATGTCCAATCAATACATAATCGGCAATTCCACGAAGATGCGCCGCTGGAATTTCTCCTGTGTACGCGCCCGAATCTCGCCAATAGCAATTCTGAGCTGCCAATTTGGCGATCCGACGATTAATTTGCAAACTCAAACTCTGCAGTGTCAGAATAGTAGGCGCCAGCACCACTTCAACATCCCTGTGCGAAGGTAGTGTATTCATTAGCTTATGCAAATATAAGCTAGCCTCCTGCATATTGAAGTTCATTTTCCAGTTACCAATGATTAACTTTTTTCTCATGAGATAATCCTTATGCTTAGTTTATCACCTCAAACCGTATGCGTCTAGTAAACTTTCAATTCCAGGCAATTTTTTACCAGCCATCAAGGCCATGCTAGCACCGCCACCAGTGGAAACATGGGTAAAATTGGCACCGTCATGCCCGTCCCATTTCAATATAAAATCAGCTGTATCTCCGCCGCCGACTATTGAAACTACTCCTTTATTCTGGGCAATAGCTAGCGCTACTCGTGCTGAACCGATTGCAAAATTATCAATCTCAGCATAGCCCAGCGGACCATTCCAAATAACCATCTTTGCATCAGCCAGTATTTTCGTGAATTTCTCAATTGTCTGACTTCCGATATCCAGCGCCATATCTGAATTTTTTATCTTACCAACATTGACTTCTTGGCGAGGAAAATCCTTAGAAATCTCTGGCGCAACCGCCACATCAATCGGCAATACCAAAAAATCGTCAACATTCTCTACGCCAACCTTAGCCGCTGCCAAATCATAAATTTCCGCGACAACCTTTTCCATTCCTGGCTCAAACACACTCTTGCCGACATTAAACCCACGACAATGTAAAAACGTGTTTGACATAGCGCCGCCAATTAAAATCCGATCCGCCTTTTCAATCAGACGCTTAATTAGTAATATTTTATCGCTAACTTTCGCGCCGCCAATAACCGCAACCAACGGACGTTTTGGCTTATTCATCGCCTCAGTGATAGTTACATATTCTTTTTCTAATAGTAATCCCGCTAGTCCTGGAACACACAACGTAATCGCATGAGTGCTGGCATGTACCCTGTGTGCGACCGCAAATCCGTCCTGCACAAAATAATCCGCTCGGACAGCGCGCTGAATTGACTTGGCAAATGTTAAATCATCAGCTTCCTCCTCGTCATAAAAGCGCAAATTCTCCAACATGAGAATACTGCCTCGTGGCGCGCGGCGAACAGCTTGATGAACAGCTTCGCCAACGCAATCATCCAGCAATTCCACCGGACGGCTCAGCAACCTGGATAGGTGATCTGCGACAACTTTCAAGCTAAATTTAAGATCCTTACCTTTTGGTCGCCCCAGATGAGACATGATAACAATCTTGCAATTCTGCTCCAATAAATATCGGAGCGTGGGCAGCGAAGCGCGAATTCTTAGATCATCAGAAATCTGACCACGCTTTGTTAGTGGCACATTATAATCTGCTCGCAGAAGAATAGTTTTTCCACGTAGATCAACATCGCGAATTGTTTGCTTCGGAAATTTTCTGCCCACCCAAATTCTCCTTATGACAACGTTTTGACTTGGATATTGTCAGTTTTACCTGGCTCCGGATTGTGGCCACTAACAAGCACAACAGTAACTGGGTCTGTGCCGAAATAGCCTTCTTGTTTCAACTCGTCAGCTAGCTTAGTTGCTGCATTTGGGTCGTTTGGTCGAACATATGGACGAGAGGCGTACCTTAGTGCCAACTTTTGCGCAGTCTTCACGTCTTCGGTTACACAAACAATTGGTAGGTTTGGACGATATGCGGCAACGTTAATTGCAGTAGCGCCAGTGTGCGTTTCCGCAATAATAGCTCGAGCCTTAATTCTTCTTGCCAATTGAGCTGCCGTGTAGCTTAAAATCGCGTCAGTTTTTTCACGCATTTCAGCCTTTTCTACCAACATTACTTCACTGTGTTCTTGAGTGTAGATAATAGTCTTGCGCATCGCGCGAACGGTTTCAACAGGATATTTACCATTGGCAGTCTCATCAGACAGCATAACTACATCAGCGCCTTGGATTACAGCATTGGCAACGTCGCTTACTTCAGCGCGACTTGGCTCTGGATTATCAACCATACTGCCCATCATTTGTGTTGCAACGATTACTAGCTTGCAATATTTACGACACAAGGCAATAATTCGACGCTGTACAACTGGGACAATTTCCGCACCAGCTTCCACCGCCAAGTCACCACGAGCGACCATAATACCGTCACTAGCCTTAACGATTTCCTCCAAATTCTCTGGATCAACAGCAGATTTAGTCTCAATCTTGGCAATAATATTGGCTGTCGAACCCAGGTCTGTCAATCGACGACGCAAATCAATAATGTCATCAGCTTTTTGAATAAAACTCAACGCAACGTAATCAAAATCTTGGTTCGCGCCCCATTCCAAATCGTTAATATCTTTCTGAGTAAGAATATCGCCGCCAAAATCTGTGTCTGGCAAATTCAAACCCTTGCGGCTCATCAAAAAACCGTCGTTCTGAACTTCTACACGAATTGCAGTTGGGCTAACAATTTCTCGCACAACCGTCCTGATCTTGCCGTCAAACATGTAAAGTGGCTCACCGACTTTCATCTTCTCCGCCAAATTGTACTGCACTGGCAAATTGAAGCTGCCGTCATGCTCAGTAATTTCTGAATCCAAGACCAGCATATCGCCAACCTTAACATTCAGCATGTTATCTTTCAAAACGCCCAAGCGAATCTTCGGACCTTGCAAATCTTGTAGGATTGCGACAGGCTTGCCCAACTGTTTACTAGCTGTGCGCACCCAATCGATCTGCTCAATTCGCTCCTCGTTAGCGCCGTGGCTAAAGTTCATACGGATGCCGTTAACGCCGGCCTCCAACAATTGGTAAACCTTTTCTTGGCTGAACGTTGCTGGCCCAATTGTTGCTAGTATTTTTGTTCGTTTAAATATATTATCACTCATTTTTAAAATTATACCACGAAATAACAGTGATGAAAAATGCTTGATATAATATAATATGACAGTAATCATTAGCAGGAAATAAGCTTGCAAAACCCTCAAGACAAAATTTTAATTGGTGAAGCCTATTATTTTGATGTGGTAGGTAGGCAAATTGTTGCTAAAGGATTTGGTCAGTTTGACCCTGCCAATTACCATCTTAAGGCAGAACTTTCGACAACAACCCCAGGCACATACAATAAGTTATTTATCGTCATAAAAACTCGCTCACAATACGTAACGCCTTTTGCATTTTACCGCAAACAGCTTAGCGAAAACTCTGTTTACACCCCCGCTTATGATGTTCGCGCCTACCTAAAATGGCCAGTCAACGCTGACATAGAATCAATTCTTCGAAAATCAACTACAATAAATATTCTCATTAACGCAGAACATGCACCTGATACCGCAATCACCAATGTCGACATGAAAAATATTACCAGTACAATTATTAAAAGGGCGGTCACTTCTAGAATATGTTATGCTACCTATAAAAATATTAATCTCACCATATCATCAACCCATTCGATCCTCCGCACAAATAAAATGACAATCAGTACAGATAAATCTCGGCTTCAGCCCTACCTCAATTACACCTTTTCTCGCACAAAAGGATCTTTCCAGATAACTGATATCGGTAAAATACTTCTCGCGTTTCAATTATATTGGATTAGCCACTTCGACAATACGCATTGCTCTATACAATCAGTGGATTTGCACGGAATCGCAACACTGCATCTCGCGAATCCTTTTTTAGAAGCTGTATCTCCAACCAAATACCGCCCCTCAATAAGTCTACAAGATTCCATGGAATCATTAACTCTTATAAAAATGACCCATTTTTTCATCAACCCAAACCGCCAAAAAACTCTTGGGTCTTATAGTAAAATTGGGCTAGCTTTCACGCGAATTATCGATTATCGTTTTCATACAAATTCAAATGTATTTCATATGAATATTGCAAATCTAATTTTTGCCCTTCAAAGTTTTGCAGAAGGAATCGCAGAAAACGAACTTAAAAAGCAGCATAGAAAGGCAAAAAATGAAACAGTTAAAAGTATTGAAAAAGCTATTCAGTTAATTCAGCTCAGCGGTGATATTAACGATAATGTTAAAAAATTCTACAATAAGCCAACCAATACAGTCTATCATCTTTTAACTCGCCCAACTTTCAACCAGTCTCTCAATATCGCCCTAGGAAAATTAGGAATAAGCATAGAAAATCATAAGACAATGCTAAAAGTAATACAGAAGGCTCGACAACAAGTTGTGCATAGCGAAGGTTATGACGTTGAATTTCTCTTAGGTATTCTTACTAGCACCGTGTCACAGATAGAGATTGGTGAAAAAGATCCAAAAACTAAATTCGTTCGTATTGACGGCCAACTCGAAAAACTTTATATACTACTACGCGAAATGATAATAAGATATTTTGATAATTACAGCAACTAGCGAACTTCCAAACTACCATCAACATGCGAGATCAGTGGATCAAGCAAAAACTCAATGGCTCGTCGATTTCCAGTTGTTATTTCCACAACAGAATTCATGCCTGGAATCATTTTCAGCTCAATATTTTTCGAGGTTTTTAGACTATCAAGCTTAACTCTAATCCGATATATTAACCCCAATTTATCGTTAACTATCGCATCTGGGCTAATCGATTGAACAACCCCACTCAAATAACCATATCGCTGGAACGAATATGCATCAACTTTCACAACAACTCGTTGGCCAACATTTACAAAACCAATATCCCTACTTTGTAGCGACGCCTCCACAACAAGCGACTCTTCAAGCGGCGTAATCTCGGCAATTATTTGAGTCGCCGACACCACGCCACCAATGGTATTTGTCTTTAAAGACAATACTGTACCGTCAACTGGCGCCACAATTGTTGTCTGTTCTAATGCCACCCTAGCTCTTGACAGAGAATTTTCAAGTTCAATAATTTTATTGTCCTGAGAGATTGCAGTAGCCGCATTACTCACCCGAAGTTCATTTAAGCTCACTGCGGCTTGATTTTTCGCATTATCTATTGCAGACTCCACCTGGACCATCTGCTGCTTTTGTGAAGATAACGACGATTCAAGAGAAGCAATATTCTGTCTTACAGAATTAAGATCACTACGAAGATGCATTTGCTGTAATGGATTTCCACGTTCAATTAACTTGTTGATTTCCTGCTCTTTGGCTTTATTCTGAGCCAGCATATTATCCAGGTTTTTAATCGCACTATCCAATTGAGAAAACTGCTTCTGAAGATTTGTTAAATTTGTTGAGGAAAGAAGCTTCCTAGATTCCAATATATCATTTTGCGCATGCATTTTTTCAATCAAACTTTGCTTAGTCTCCTCTGTTAAACCTGACTTATTGATATCATCCATGACAATTGAAGACGAGACTCCTTTTGCGATAGATCTCTCAATTTTAGCAATAGCTAAAGTCTTCTCCACCGATTCGACATTCTGCTGAGCGACTTTTTTATCTAACTCAACCACAATATCACCTTTTTTAATGTGCTGACCTTCGTGTACTTTTATATCAACAATTGTACCTGACACTGACGATTGTAAAATTTTTGTACCGCTTTCCGATGCTAATTTCCCTTGACCTGAAACAACCACGTCCAACTTTCCAAAATACAACCAAGCTCCAGCAATCACCAACAATAAAACTGTTATCCAAATAACAATATGTCCGAGCGGAGAGGCTGGTGTTTCAATAATCTCTTGAGCGGCTGGCAAAAATTCATATTGCAAGCGCCGATCTCGATATCGCCAATACGCTGATAACTTAGACATCTTCACCTCCCATTTGTTGATTATACAAATAAGCATACAGGCCATTCTTTTTCAGCAACACCCGTGGCGTTCCATACTCCACTAATTGGCCC
>ERZ773013.400-NODE-400-length-27412-cov-13.532149_pt1 | contig 27412 bp, 31 predicted proteins | sample MGYA00511670_ERZ773013 | MGnify/ENA primary metagenome ERZ773013 (study PRJEB29015, sample SAMEA2738120) | human oral metagenome | biome: human oral; feature: human-associated habitat; material: saliva | place: China | collected 2257 ... | reverse complement strand
CTTAAAATTATCTCCGGAGGGAGATTTTCTCAGTACTTTTTAAGTCCACCAGATCTAACTATTAGTCTTTCCCTACCAAAAACTGCTAGTTCTTCCTTTCGTTGCGTCGTTTATCTCCTATCAAAGACTAAAAAAACAAGATTAATTGTTTAGTTTGATGGGCTTAAGAAGTACTGAGAATACATTTACAATTGGAGGATGTTTTATATGAGTAATAAGAAGCGTACCTCAATTGCCTCTACGCCTGAGGAACGAGAAAATATATTAATCTCGTTGGCTTATGATGCTGCTGAGGAACGAATCAGAAGTGGTAAAGCATCTTCTCAGGAGATAATACATTTTCTAAAGATGGGATCTTCCCGAAACGAATTAGAAATGGAAAAATTAAAGAATGAGAATGAAGTATTAAGAGCTAAGGCAGATGCTATAGGTTCTCAGCAGGAGATAAAGGAGATGTATGGCGAGGCAATGAAGGCATTTAAAGTGTACAGCGGACAAGAGGAAGAAGATGAGTACTAGATCGTATGAAGAACTTATTACTATTCCAGACTATGATGGCAGAATAAAATATTTACAAACTAATAATGTAATTGGCGAAGATACTTTTGGCGGATCTAGAATGTTAAACCAAATGTTTTATAAGTCTGACGAATGGAAAGCACTTAGACGCGATGCTATTATTCGAGATAAGGATAACGACTTGGGAATCCCAGGTATGAAGATAGTTGGTAAAGTATATGTACATCACATAGAGCCAATAACTAAGGAAGATTTATTATCTCGAAATGATAAAGTGTTATCACTAGATAATGTTATTTGTTGTTCAGATATAACACATAAAAGAATACATTATGGGGACTCTGAAGAAGAGATAAGAAAGCTATCTGGCGATAGGAAGTCTAATGATACTAAATTATGGTAGGAGGTTTATATGAAATATAGATTAAACAAAGGTGCAAGGGTACATTCTCGTCCTAAACTAGATAGCCCAACCATAATAGAATTAGATTCTGGAACTGTAATCGAGGGAAAAGTCGTAGATAAGTTTATAGAGTTTAAAGCTCTTATAGTTTTTGGCGAACCAATGATTGGGTATGTTTCAGAAAAGTTAGTTAATAAAGTAAAAAAAGAAGTTGAGGTATAAATTATGGCATTGTCGACACCGATCTTAACTTCTGTAAAAAACTATTTAGGCATTCATAAAGAGGATGATTCATTTGATGAAATATTAGTAGATAATACAAAAATGAGTCTACTCGAAATGACAGACATAGGAGTTATTGATGATGCTGATGGTGAACCGGATTTTAGTGAAGTTACAAATAAAACAACATGGGAAGAAGTAATGCGAAAGTTGTATCCAAGATTGGATTCAAAAGTTAAAAATTTATTACCGTATGTTGAAACTTTTATTTGTATATCTGTAAGATTGTTATTTGATCCACCGGCTTCACAGATGATTTTACAGATGTTAAAAGATAAAAAGAATGAATTGATATATCGTTTGAATAGGCATTTAGATGAAACAACATGGACCGGAGGTGATAAGAATGGACGAGATTAAACACTTTAATCACAATCATGGAAAAGATGGGCGGTTCACATTTGGATCCGGTGGTTCTAAGTCACTACAGAAGATAGCTAGTAAAAAGCTTAAAGATACGAATAAAAAGTATAAAGGTCCATTTAAAAAAGCTAGAAAAAATGCAGATAAAAAACGAAATACTAAGATTCGTTCAGCAAGAGCTAAAATTGCTAGTATTAAAAAAAAGATGGATGAGCGTAGCGCCGAACATGTAAAGAAGGAAATCAGAGAAGCGATAATAGAGGGAAACGCAAAAAAAGTCATGAAGAATTATCGTTCGATGACAACCGATGAATTGCAAGAGGCTAAGAAAAGAATCTCATTAATCAATGATTTGAATAAGATATCTAAAGATTCAGATAAATCATTTATTAAGAAACTTTTGAATACCGATACAAAGAAAGTCGGTGGGTTCTTAGATTTAGCTAATAAAGGTATGGATACATATGGTAAATATTCGAAGTTCAAAAAAGAGTTAGCTGATACTAATAATTCGAATGAAGTTCAAAAAGTTATAGAAAAATATAAAGATGTTGAACTTCCAGATGACGGGTATGTACCTAAACATATGAAACCAGATAAGAAATAATGGCATTATCTAATACCGCAATCCCGATTTATTATGGTGAATTCCGTGATAAAGTTCTTCGTGGCGAGATAGTAGTAAATGAATGGATTTCTATGGAGATGAATCGTATAGATGAACTTATAGCAGATCCAAGATATTACTATGATGATAAAGCAATTGATGGATATGTTAAATACTGCGAGAATGAATTAACATTAACTGATGGTGGTGATTTAAAACTATTAGATTCATTCAAACTATGGGCAGAGTCAGCATTATCTTGGTTTTATTTTATCGACCAAAAAGTATTTATTCCTGGTAAACATGGATCTAGTGGAAGGTATATTATTAAGAAAAAAAAGAAACGTTTAGTTAATAAACAATATTTGATAGTCGCCAGAGGTGCGGCTAAATCTATATATGGTTCAACGATTCAAAGTTTCTTCTTAAATATAGATACTTCTACGACACACCAAATAACCACAGCCCCTACTATGAAACAGGCCGATGAAATATTATCACCGATTAGAACGGCTATTACTAGAGCTAGAGGTCCACTATTTAAATTTTTGACAGATGGTTCTATACAAAATACCACGGGTAGTGCGATGAACAGACAAAAGCTAGCATCTACCAAAAAAGGTATTGAGAATCTATTAACGGGTTCATTGTTAGAAATAAGACCAATGTCTATAAATAAGTTGCAAGGATTACGATGTAAGATTGCAACAGTAGATGAGTGGTTATCCGGAGACATTAGAGAAGATCCAATAGGCGCAATCGAACAAGGTGCGTCAAAGATAGATGACTGGTTAATCATAGCAACAAGTTCTGAGGGAACAGTTCGAAACGGTTCTGGTGATAATATCAAAATGGAGTTAAAAAGTATACTCCGAGGTGATTACTATGCACCACATATATCAATCTGGTATTATTGTTTAGATGATGTAAGAGAAGTTGGTGATCCCGATATGTGGGTTAAGGCCAATCCAAATCTTGGAAAGACTGTATCCTATGAAACATATCAATTGGATGTTGAAAGAGCCGAGAATAATCCAGCTGCGCGAAACGATATTCTTGCAAAAAGGTTCGGTATACCGATGGAAGGATATACATATTTCTTTACATATGAGGAAACATTACCACATATGCGTAGAGATTATTGGAATATGCCTTGTGCTCTTGGAGCCGATTTATCTCAAGGAGATGACTTCTGTGCATTCACATTCCTATTCCCATTAAGACAAGATGAATTTGGTATTAAGACTAGAAGCTATATAACAAGCAGAACTTTTGGAAATCTTCCATCTGCTATGGCAGTTAAATACCAAGAATTTATTAATGAGGGGAGCTTAGTTGTATTTGAAGGTACTACATTAGAGATGATGGATGTATATGACGATCTAGATAAGTATATTATAGATTGCGGATATGAAGTAAATTGTTTCGGATATGATCCATATAATGCTCAGGAATTTATAACTAGATGGTGTAATGAAAATGGCAGTTACGGTGTTGAGAAAGTTATACAGGGCAGTAAGACTGAATCAGTACCACTTGGTGAATTAAAGAATTTATCAGAAGATAGACTTCTATTATTTGACCAATCGCTTATGTCGTTTGCAATGGGTAATTGTATAGTTTTGGAAGATACTAATGGCAATCGAAAGCTATATAAAAAACGACATGATCAAAAAATAGATAATGTTGCTGCTATGATGGATGCCTATGTGGCATGGAAAAGAAACAAGGAGATGTTTTAAAAATGAGTGACGAAATAAAACACTTTAATCCGAATCATGATAAACTTGGACGATTTACATATACTAGAAATTCTGGAAGAAATTATTCTAATTTTTCTAAAAAAATATTAAAAAAAACAATTAAACTAATGTCTAAAGAAAATGATAAGAATATTAAAAAAACTTTATCGAAAAAAGAAAAAAATAGAATAATAAAAGCATCAAATTATATTATAGATAAAAATAAAATAAACGATTATAATATATATAGTATTAATTCAGATATCGGTAGATATAAGAGTCTTGGAGAAAGAAATAAAAATACTAAAGGATTTTATATTGTAAATAAAAAAACAAAGCAATATGCTCGATTTAGGTTTAATGATAATCCTAAAAGTAATGATGTAAAAGATTGTGCAATTCCATACGGTATGAATTATTCTAAACGATTAGATGATTTAAAAAATATCGTTAAACAAGTGTACGGTGTTAGTTCAGATGATATAGATAGATATTATGAAAGTATTAGACCTAGACAAACTACTATGTATTATCCAGTATATTATTAAAAAAGGTAGGTGGTAAAAAAAAATGAGTAATGAACTAAAACACTACAACCATAATCACGGAAAAGATGGTCGATTCACTTTTGGTTCTGGAGGTAGTATTTCGTCTTTTAAATCACATAATAGTAATGTAAAAGACATTAATGGTCGGCCTGTTGGAGAAGAAAAACCAGTAAAAGGAAAAAAAGGATTACTATATGACGCCGATAAAATGTTTTTCGATCACGACAGATACCAGGTTTCCTCCGTAGAAACTTGGAATGATTATGCTGGTTATTTAACATATAGCAGTAATAGTCCAGCATTAAAAAAGAAATTCCCGCATCTATCGCAAAATAAAAATACTACTGGTATGGTATTTACAAGACATGAAAATGTAAATGATCCAACCGCGGTGCTGCATATAAAACGTGATAAAAATGGACAAAACAAAATAGATTTTTTATGGACACACGGAAATAAAAAAGATGATGTAAAACATTTGTATCCATATGAATTATTTGATATTGCTCATAATGTATATGGCGTAAAATCTGGTAATAAACCTGGAGAAATTCCATTAAAACCAGATCTATCAGAATATAGTGATCCTTTTACAAATAAAAAAAAGATTCATGAAGATTATACTGATTCATTTAATGACAAATTAATAAAAGATAATACTAATAACAAAGGCGAATTCGAATACGGATTATCAGCTAGAAAGGAAAATAATATGAATAAAAAAAACTATATCCAACACGGTCGCGGACCAAGCAAAATGCATAAATATATTAAAATAATTAATGGCAGATATATTTATCCAGCATCTGTTTCTATCCGAGAAAGAGTAGATCATGTTCAACGAGTTAACCAAAAGAATGGCAGATATAGTACATCTAATAAGAAAATAGATAAGCCATCTGAGACTCTTACCATTGCAAATTTAAATAAGATGCATGATAAATTTGAAAAGCGTAAAAAACCTAATAACGCAGTAGGGGTAATTACTAATGCTGCACGAAAGGCTAGAAGAAATACATTTAGAGCTAATAATTATGGATATGATAGAACTACTAATTATGGTAGACCTAAAATGAATACCGCTAGTAATGCAGCCGAAAGGGCATTCAATTCTATGCCTATGCCTAAACTTAGAAAGGTAAAGAAATCTAAGCTAAAAGAATTCATGAATAACTTTAAAAAGAAGAAAAAAGGTCAAAGAATAAAGACTAGCGATGGGGATACTAGAATTCTTTAAAGGAGATAATACATGGCATCTATAACTGAACGTATAAGTCGGGCATGGAATGCTTTTACGTCTCGTGACCCGACAATACGAGAGTATGATTATGGTGCATCTTATGGGATGCGTATGGACAGACCGTCAATAACCAGTAGTAGAAATAATACAATTATTAATTCTATATACAATAGAATAGCTACTAGCGTTGCTTCAGTTGATATAATTCATGCAGAGGTTGATGAAAATAATAATTTTTTATCACCGGTAGATTCTGGTTTAAATGAGTGTTTGTCGATAAGCGCTAATATAGATCAGACTGGTAGACAATTTATTATTGATTCAGTTTTAACATTACTGGATGAAGGTACGATATGTATAGTCCCAGTGGATAAAGACATTCCAAAAGATGATACCGAAGATGAAGAAATCCTATCTATGCGAGTTGGTAAAATTGTTACATGGTATCCGAAGATGGTTAAAGTTAACCTATATAATGAGGAAACCGGAATGAGGGAGGATGTTACTTTACCAAAAAGTGACGTGGCAATTATTGAGAATCCATTCTATACAACAATGAATGCACCTAACTCTACTGCAAAAAGACTAATTCATAAAATGAATTTATTGGATGGATTAGATAATGACGCATGCTCTGGGAAACTAGATATAATTTTACAACTGCCATATGTTGTAAAAACAGATGCTAGAAGGAAGGAAGCGCAGAAAAGAATTGCAGAGATTGAAGACCAACTTAAAAATCATAAGTATGGTATAGCTTATACCGATGGAACTGAAAAAATAGTTCAATTGAATAGACCAATTGAAAATCAGTTACAAAAGCAGATAGAGTACCTGACTAATCTTTTATTTGGACAGTTAGGTATAAGTCCTAAAATATTAGATGGTTCTGCAGATGAGCAAACAATGCTTAATTTTCATGCGAACACATTAGAACCCATACTTATGGCATTAACTGATGAACTTACTAGAAAATTCTTGAAGTATAAAGATGAAAAAGTATTATTCATCAAGAATCCATTTAAGTTAGTTCCAGTAAATCAGATAGCAGATATCGCAGATAGAATGACTAGAAACGAAATCATGACATCAAATGAGGTTCGTTCGATAATTGGTTTCAGACCGTCATCAGATCCAAATGCTGACGAGTTGAGAAATAAAAATATAAATCAAAGTTCTGCAGAATATGTAGAAAATCAAAATGAAGTAGGAGAGGAGGAATAATATGCCGGTACAGTATCCAAGTTGGTTGCCGGGTAAGCCAGATTTTAGTGGTTGGGCAACAAGAAATGATACAAAATGCGCAGATGGAGTTACTATTCGACAGAATGCATTTGCCGAACAAAGTGGTAAAAAAGTACCATTAGTTTGGCAGCATAAACATGAAGAACCAGTAGCTCTATTAGGCCATGCATATTTGGAAAATAGACCAGAAGGTGTATATGCATATGCGTATTGTAACGATACTGAATCTGGAGAACATGCTAAGAATGTTGTTCGACATGGGGATGTTTCTAACTTCTCCATTTTTGCAAATAAGCTTAAGAAAATCGGGCAAAATGTAATGCATGGAACAATTAGAGAAGTTAGTTTAGTACTTGCTGGAGCAAATCCAGGAGCTACTATAGACGTTCCATACATAGAGCATGTATATTCGGATGAAGATATTACAGAAGCATATATTTATCATGATGATGATGAATTATATGTATCACATAGTGATGATGGAGGTAAAATGGATAACAGAACAGTTGGTGATGTAGTAGACAGCATGACTGATGAGCAGAGAGACGCAATGGAATTTATGATTCAGGCTAGTCTAGAAGAAGCTCTATCTCATAGCGATGAAGACTACGATGACGATGATGATGAAGAGTATGTCTATGTAGATGAAGATGGTAATATTGTTGATGTAGATGATGATGACGAAGACGATGAAGAGTATGTCTATGTGGATGAAGATGGTAACATTGTTGATGTAGATGATGATGACGAAGATGATGAAGAGTATGTCTACGTAGATGAAGATGGTAATGTTGTTGATGTTGATGAGGAGGATGATAACGTGAGACACAACGTATTTGAGAATGATTATGAGGGTTACACAGATGATTACATCAGCCACGCTGAATTTGCAGCAGTTGTAGAAGATGCTAGCAAGTCTGGAAGAAGCTCACTAGGAGCCGCACTAAATGATGCATTTGGTGAAGATACAATACAGCATGCATTCCCTACAAATGAAGGTGACGGAGAGCAGAAGTATGGTATGAGTAATATCGGATACCTATTCCCAGATTATAGAATGACTGAGGATATGCCTGGATTTATTAAGAGAGATACTGGTTGGGTATCAAACTTCCTAAATGCAGCATATAGATCACCATTCAGCAGAATCAAGTCTGTATTTGCAAATATTACAGAGGATGAGGCTAGAGCTAAGGGATACGTAAAGGGTAAGGAAAAGGTTGAAGAGGTATTTATCCTACTCAAGAGAGTTACAGCACCATGCACAGTATATAAGAAACAGAAGATCGATAGAGATGATATTCTAGATATCACTTCATTCGATGTTGTAAGACTTATCAAGGCTGAGATGAGAATCATGCTAGATGAGGAAATTGCAAGAGCTGCGCTAATCGGTGATGGAAGAGCAGCTTCGCATCAGGATAAGATTAAGGAAGATGGAATTCGTCCAATTGCTAAAGATGCATCTCTATATAACATCAGACTGGATCTAACAGCTAAGGCTACTGATGATGCTTCTGTAAGAGCTCAGAAGTTCATTGACAATATAATCAGAAAGAGAAAAGAGTATAAGGGAACTGGAATGCCAACTCTTTATATCACGGAGGATATGCTCGCAGATCTACAGCTAATGAGAGATACAACTGGTAGAGATCTATTTACATCTGTCGATCAGATTGCTAACAAGCTAAGAGTTAAGGAGATTGTAGCAGTTCCAGTATTCGACGGCTTTAAATTAGACGTTACAAAGCCACTAGTTGGAATCATTGTAAATCCATATGACTATGGATTCGGTACCGATAAGGGTGGAGAAGTTAGCATGTTCGATGATTTCGACATCGACTTCAACCAGTATAAGTATCTAATGGAAACAAGATGCTCTGGTGCTCTTAGAGTTCCTTACTCGGCAATCACTATAACAATGACAATCACTGCTTAATTAGATAAGTAGGAGAAATTCAAAATGGCGAAATTTTTTGGAAAGATTGGCTTTGCTAACACCGAAGAAACGTCGCCTGGTGTATGGGTAGGTGTGGTGGAACGTCCGTACTATGGCGATGTTCTTAGTAGAGGTATGAATGTCATGTCTACAGAACAAATCAATAAGGACATTTCTATTACTAATAGAATAAGCATCATTGCCGACCCATATGCTTATGAGAACTTTTCGGCTATGCGGTATATCAAGTTTATGAATTCCGCATGGTCTATTAATTCGGTGGATGTCCAATATCCAAGACTTATTCTAAATATCGGAGGCATATACAATGGAGAGACGCTATAAATTAAATGAAGACTTACAAAAGGTTCTTGGCTCTAAAAATGTATATTTTCAACCGTCCGAAAATGTCAAGATACAATATGATTGTATTATATACAAGCGAGGTAAAGCTAGGAAAATTAGAGCTGATAATAAAAGATATATTAATCATGATTTCTATGAACTTATAGCTATTACTCGTAATCCCGATAGTCATATTGTGGATGACTTAGAACAAGCATTTGAGTATTGCGAGCATCAAAGAAGTTATATCACAAATGGTTTATACCACCACGTGATATATTTATATTATTAAATATGGAGGATAAAAAACTATGGGTAAACAGTTAGTTTGGGACGCAGTAGGCGAGCATTATTTCGAAGCCGGAGTCGATAAGGTTGCACTATTCCCTTATAAGAATAATGCATACGACAAGGGCGTTGCTTGGTCTGGTGTTACCGCAATCAACGAGAAGCCATCTGGTGCAGAAGCTACTGATCAGTTTGCTGATAATGGTAAGTATCTTGTAATCCGTTCCGCAGAGGACTTTGGATTTACAATTGAAGCATTCCAGTCACCAAAGGAATTTGATGCTTGTGATGGTTCACTATCGATAGCAAATGGTGTATCTGCAACTCAGCAGACAAGGCAGTCATTTGGTCTTGTTTATCGTTCAATGGTTGGTAATGATACTGAGTCTACAGGACATGGATATAAGATTCACATCATTTATGGAGCAACTGCTTCACCATCTGCAGTAGATCGTTCAACAATCAACTCTACAGTAGAGCCAGCTAAGCTTTCATGGGAAGCAAAGACAGTTCCTGTTGCAGTTCCTAATAAGCTACCAACAGCACACATTATCATTGATTCTAGATTGGCAGATAAGCCAAAGCTTGCTGCTTTCGAGAAGATGATTTGGGGTGATGAGACTAAGGATGCTAAGCTTCCTACACCACAGGAGATTATTACAGCATTTACTGCTTAATTTTTAAAAATAATAGTAGTTGTAATTATAAAAACAGCTACTATTTTTTTATTTTTGTATAACGAAAGGATGAATGAAAAATGGGCGTTGTAATTAAAGACATAACTTATACTGATTTAAATGGAAATACTCAGACTGAAAGAGCTTGGTTTAGACTATCAGCACTAGAGCTTAATGAGCTTAATGATATGTATGATGGTAAAACAGATAAGCTTCTGGATAAGGCTATTAAGAATAAGGATACTTCATTTATCGCAAAGTATCTAAAAGATGTAATTGTTCTAGCATACGGTGTAAAATCTGAGGACGGAAAGAAGCTAGTTAAGACTCCAGAGATTAAAGAAGCATTTGACGGTTCTTTAGCATTCGATGAAATCTACACAGAACTTCTTCTAAATCCAGAAGAGGTTGAGAAATTCATAGAAGGAATTACACCGCAGGAAGTTATGGAACAGGCTAAGGAATATAAGTTTCCAAATAAGTAAATGTTAACAATTACTGTTCCAGATGTTGAGTTATTTGATGAAGAATCAGAAACTTTTATAAATTATAAAGGCGGCAGAATAACACTCGAACACTCATTGCGTTCAATTTCAAAATGGGAAACTAAATATTGTAAACCATTTATAAATCCGGACGATAAAAGATCATCTGAAGAAAATATTTATTATTTTAAATGTATGACTATAACTGATGATGTTCCAGAGTATTTATATCATATGTTTACGATGGATAATTTTCGTGAAATAAATGAATATATAAATTCCGAATTAACCGCCACCACAATATCTATATTCGGAGAAGAGAAAAAGAAAGGCACAGCCAAAGTTATAACTTCTGAACAAATATATTATTGGATGATATCTTATGGTATACCTATGGAGTGCCAAGATTGGCATTTGAGTAGATTATTGACATTAATAAAAGTATTTAATGTTAATAATAGCGATGAGAAATTATCCAAAGAAGAGTTGTATGAACGCCAAAGAAGAATAAATGCTGAGGCCAGAGCTAGAATGAAATAATTATTTGGAGGATTGATATGTTAGGTATTAAAGTTGAAGGCACTGGGTTTTCTGATGCTCATGATTTCTTAAAAAATATGAAATTATCAATCCTTTTAAACAAATTAGAAAAGTACGGTCAAATGGGGGTAGAAGCATTAAGTGAAGCTACCCCTAAAAGGACCGGATTAACTGCTAATTCATGGGGATATAAAATAGAGCAACAAGAAAATAATATTCGTTTGATTTGGACAAATTCAAATGTAAATAATGGAGTTGCTATAGCATTTATTATTCAGCATGGACATGGAACTGGTACTGGTGGATTTGTACAAGGTATAGACTATATAAATCCAGCTATGGAACCAGTTATTGATAAAATATCAGATAAATTACGAGAGGAGATTGCGAGACTATGAGTCAAGGTAATGAATTCGAAAATGTCGTTGTCTTAAAATTTGATAATGCGGATTTCGAGAGAAAAGCCAGAGAAAGTGATAAAACACTGCGCAAGTTTGATGACTCATTACAGAAAATTGGTAAAGGTAAACATTTTAAAAATTTAGCTGAGTCTGCCAATAATCTGAATTTAAACAAGCTTTCGCAGTCTATTGATACTGTAAATAAGAGATTCTCATTAATGGGAATTGTTGGTGCTACAGCTATCGCTAAAATATCCAGTGCATTGATGAATAAGGGATGGTCAGCTATAACTGCTATTCCTAGACAAATATTATCTGGCGGTAGACAAAGAGCACTTGATATACAACAGGCTAGATTCCAACTTCAAGGATTATTCCAAGATACTAAGAATGCTAGTAAGATGATTAACCAGGTAATGAAAGATGCCAGTGATGCCGTTGATGGAACTTCATATGGTCTTAATGAGGCCGCTAAGGCAGCTTCTCAATTAGCAGCATCCGGAATCAAACCTGGAAAACAAATGGCTGGAGTACTTAAAAGTATTACTGGTCTGGCGGCAATGACAAATTCTTCATTTGAAGATATGTCTCAAATATTTACAACAATTGCTGGTAATGGGCGTATAATGGGTAAAGAGCTTATCCAGATATCCTCAAGGGGTATAAATGCTGCACAAGCAATTACTAAATATTTAAATGCACATGCGGGGGCAAAAGAAAAGTTAATGGCCGCTGGTGAAGCAACCGGACGAAACCGTAAATTATTTGCAGAGTTATCTCAGCAAGCTGAATGGACGGAAAGAGATATTAGAAGTTTAGTATCTGCTGGTGTTGTTGACTTTCAGACATTCTCCGATGCAATGAATTATGCATTTGGAGATCAGGCTAAAAGGGCTAATGAAACCTATGCTGGTTCTTTAGCTAATATGAGAGCGGCTTTATCAAGAATCGGTCAGGGTCCAATGGAAGCTCATCTCCAAAACATGACTAAAATATTTAACTCGCTTAGAGTTATAATAAACGGAGTTAATAATGCCACCAAACCACTGCAATATGGTTTTATGCGACTTAGTCGTATTGGTACTAATGCTTTAGTTGGAATGTTGAATTCGATTGGTAAAGCATTATCAGTCTTTGAAGGTCAAGGTAAATATTTTTCTAATAAGATGAATGACTTCTTATATGGAGATGATAAGAAATCAAAATCAGCCATTTCTAACAATAATAATATTGCTAAAAGTTTACATAAGGTAGCTGGAGCTTCTGAATCTGTAACAAAAAGTGCTAAAAATAGTATAACCGCTATGTCACCGTTACAGATATTAGGTACAATATTCACTAATATAGCAAAAGCTGGTCAAGCTGTATGGTCTGTTATTAAAAAAGTATTCTCTACACTATGGACTATTATGTCTGGATTTGGTGTAGTGTTATTGGGTGCTGGTTATGGATTAGTTTGGCTTACTGGAAAACTTGTAGACTTTATACAGTTTATAAGTTCAAAAGCAATCGGTGTATTAGATAGATTAGGTTCTGGGTTTAATAAATTCGTAGTGCCTGCTGTTAAATCATTCACTAGAAAAATAATCGAAGCCGGTTATGGCGTTGTAGATTTTATAAGACATTCTAACCGGATGCAGAGACTATCTACAGCTACACATAATATATTTGTAAGACTCGGTGCTACAATATCTCAAGTATGGTCTAATATAACTGCTAAAATGAGATCCTCCGCAAATGGTGGAAGACTTGAAAAAGTTAAACACGTTTTAGAGAAACTTTTACACACAGTAAAAGAATTAGGTGGACGAGCATTAGACGCTGTAATATCTAAGTTTGAAAAACTTGGTAATAGTACAAAAGCATTTCATCTTCCATCTATCAGTAATATTACTGGTGGAGCATTAGGAGCTTTATCTAAAGGAAAAGATTTTATGAAATCTTTATTTGGAATTGATGAAGTGTATGGTGCTGATAGTAAAGAAGCGGTAAATCAGTTAAAGGATAGTGCTTCCGACGTAGCAGACGCTACGAATAGCACAGCTAATACATTGCGTAAAGCTAATCAGAATTTAAGAAATGCTGCACCCGCCCCAGGCGTTGGCCCGTTAAATGGTCTGATCGAGAAGTTAAAAGGTATGGCTAGTGGAATGGCTAGCGCTTCTAATTCTGTAAAAGATGGAATTAAGAATGCTACTCTATTCCAAAAGTTTACACAAGTAATTGGTGGAATTGGTTCTGGCTTGCAGTCTCATTCTTTGAGCGAAAATGTAGATAATATAACTAAACTCGGACATTTATATTTAGGTTTTAAATTCTTAAAGCTTATGAAACAACTGCCGCAGGTATTTAGTTCAATGTCTGGAATGTTCGACTCAATTGGAGAACTAGCAGCTGCACATAAGAAGAAAGTTAAATACGATAGTTTAAAAGCTATTGGTATTACACTATTCTTATTCACAGCATCGATAGGAATACTATCACTGATACCTACTGAGAAATTATTACAGTCTATAGCTATGATGGTTGTAGTGGTAGTATCAGTAATGAAGCTTATGAAGCTAATTGATAAGATGGCAAATGAGTCTGAAGTAAATGTTAAGAATATAATCAAAATGACATTTACAATTTCAAGTCTCGGACTGTCTATGTCATTATTGGCAGTAGCAGCTAAACTATTCGGGTCTATGAGGGTCGATGAATTAATAAAAGCTGGTGCTATGATTGGAAGTTTCCTAGCTATGATGGCTGGATACTCAGTATTCGCAAAGCCAATAAAGGGTTCGACTCACATATTCAGAGATATAGGTATTTCTTTGTTGACAATGTCTATATCACTTCTAATACTTAAGAGATTAAGTTGGGATGAATATGCAGAAAGTGTTACCAAATTATCGATACTAATATTTGGTATAATTGGAGCAGCTAAAATTATTAAAGCTAATAAAGGAAGTTTAGCTTCTATGGTTGGTTTAGGTCTAGCTGTAACATTATTAACTGGGCCTTTAATAGCATTATCATTTATTCCATTTGATAAACTTATACCAGCAGTAGCAGCATTATCATTGGTAATGTTTGCAGTAGCTGGTGCAGCTAGACTTGCTGGGGATTCTGCTCCAAAATTAATTGGAATGGTTACAATGGCTGGAACAGTATATGCTATAGCATCAGCATTAACTATCTTAGCATTTATACCATGGCAAAAGCTACTAACTGGAACGCTTGCATTATCCGCAATAATACTATCATTAGCTGCAGCTGGATATATTGCAAGTTCTGCAATGGCTGGAGTAATAACGCTTGGGTTGATGTTTGGTGTGTTAATAGCTGCATTATATATACTTAATGGTATGAAAGTAGATAGCACCGTAAAGACTCTAAGTAAGTTGGTTGATGTATCATTAAAGATGGTTGTCTTAAGTGCTGCTATGGCTCTACTTGGGGCATACGTCGGTGCATCTTTAGCTGGTGTTGTTGGATTTGGTGCAGTCGTAGCGGCAACCGCAACAGTATTAGCTGCTCTTGGAGCTATAAGTAAAATACCAGGGGCTAAGATGCTAGTGGATAGTGGCGGTAAATTCTTAGAGAAAATAGGCAAAGCAATTGGTCGTGGCGTTGGTGGAATATTAGCTGGTTTTAAAGAAGCAGCTGGAATTAAATCTGCTGGCGAAATGGCTAAAGATATTGCTAAGTTTGTTAAGTCATTAAATGTTCTATTCCAAAGTGTACGTGAAATGCGTCAAGAAGGATTAGAGAAACCATTATCAACACTAACTAAGAATATTAAAGCTTTATCGTCATCGTCACAAACTTTAGCAGAATTTGGCGGCGATAAAGATAAGTTAGTACAATTCGCTGATGCTATGAAGCACATGCTTACAGCATTTAAAGAGTTCGCAGCCGATAGTGGAGCAATAAAGAACCTTGACCAAGCTTCTAAGATAGCAAAGGCTATTGGTAGATTGGCTAAAGCCGCAAAAGATATACCTAATTCTAATGGTATATTTACAATATTTACTGGCGAAAAATCATTAGCAACATTCGCTAAAGATTTAGTTGGTATGGCTAAGAATCTTCAGACGGCATTTAGTGGTGTTTCATTTGATGATACTATGGTAACTACTGCGAATAATATTGCAAAAGTAATGTCTTCAATGGCAGCAGTAGCTAAAAAGGTTGATGGATTAAGTGTTAAATATACTAATGACAATGTAACTCCGTTAAAGCATTTCGCAAGCGATGCCCAAAACGCAGTTCCTAAATTTAAGGGATTCGCAGAAAAAGCTCAAGATTTAATGAGCACATATCCAAACTTTGGTCATATAACAGTTATAGTTGCTAGTGCTATGTCAGCGATGGCAAATGTTGCTAAAAAGCTAGTTAGTAAAAGATTACGATACGATAGCGCATGGGTTCAGCCATTAACTAATTTTGCATCGGATACACAGCTAGCTATTCCTAAATTTGTTTCATTCGCAAATACTGCAAAGAGTATAACGCCAGCACATGCTAGTGCAATTAGACAAGCTGCTGGATTAATGAACACAATGGCTAGTATTAAACTTCAGAAAACAAGTTTCCTTAATGGATTCTTTGGTGGAGTTAAATCGCTAACTGGAACTGCCAGAGATTTAAAAAAGGCAATATCCATAATAGTCCAAATAACGACCATGGGTGCTGCTGAGAAAGCTGCAGAAATAAAGAATATTGTTGCGGATTTAAAAACTGCAATCGGATATGCTGGAGATCAGCAACTTCAGAATCTATCAGGTTTCGAAATGGTAATCGGATTTGCAAATGGTATAACAAGTGGTCTTGATGGTGGATACATACAAGAGGCATTAGCTAATCTAGGTTCAACCGTTCAAGCTGGTTTAGCCGGATCTAATTATTTGTATTCGGCTCAAGGTACTAATGCCGTAAATAGTTATAGAGCTCCTATATATAGAGGATATGGCCTACGAGCTGCAGGATCAAATGCCGGTTATCTAGCATTCCTCGGATTCGCTTCATACACTAATAACTATTACAATGAGGGTCGTAATGCTATGACCGGATTTGCGAATGGTATTAACCGTTATTTAAGTTTGGGTGTAGATGCTGCGACTAATGCTGCTAAAAAAGCACTTGATGGCTTCAGAAAAGGACAGCAGTCCAATTCACCAGCTAAGAAGTATACTAAAGAAGGTCATAACTCAATTGAGGGATTTGTACTTGGTATACATCAGCATCAAAAGTATGCTTATTCAGCAACTAAAGATCTGGCAGCTAGAGCCGTAAGTTCATTTAATGAATCTATGGAAGGCTTCGGAAACGAAGTATACATGCCAGAAATAAAGCCAGTTCTAAACCTAGACAATATCGAAGCTGGCGTTAATAGAATCGCAGACCTAATGTCAGATAGTAGTACTATAATGACAGACGGAGCCGCTGGAATGGTATTATCAGCAATACCTGGAAGTTCAAAGACTTGGACTCCTGGAAATGGTGCTGAAATTCAAAATGAGAATTCTGGAGTGACATTCGTGCAGAATAATTACTCACCTAAGTCGCTATCCAGATTAGAGATTTATAGAAATACTAAGAATCTCTTAGAGATAGTTAAGACTAATTCATAGGAGGTCTGAAATATGATTAACTTTTTAACAGTTACTAACTATGTTGGTAGGTCATTAAAGATAGACCTCCGAAATCCATGGTTGGTTGGGTTAAATATTACGTCTATAACTGGAATCGGTGCGGGAAAAGCAAGTATCAATTCAACTGAACTTGCTACACGAGATGGCGGGGTTTATAACTCCGCTCGTCTCTCCTACCGAAATATAGTTATAAATGTACAGTTCTTACCTATTCCAACTATTGAGGAAAGTAGAAATCGTACGTACGAATATTTTCCAATTAAGAAACCAATCATACTGGCATTCGAAACGGATACAAAGAAAGTACAAATAAAAGGATATGTTGAGTCTAATGAGACTACACATTTCGAAGAAAAGACAGGAACACAGATATCGGTTATTTGTGAGAACCCGTATTTCTATGATATATCTGAAGACTTTAATTCAGCTATAACATTTAGTAATATTCAACCGTTATTCGAATTTCCTTTTGAAAATAATAGTTTAACAGAACCGCTACTAGAGTTCTCTTCATCAACAAGTATAACTGAGAAAAATATAGATTATCGTGGTGACGCTGAAGTTGGTATGTTTATGACTCTTCAGTTTACAGGTACTGTTAAAAACATAACTATACATAATATAACACTAGACCAGCATATGAAAATCGATACTAAAAGACTACAGTCTATTGTTGGTACTGATTATTTTAAAGCTGGTGATGAAGTAACAATAAATACTATAATGGGTGAAAAGTTTATATACCTGCAGAGAAACGGAGAGACTAAATCTATATTAACATGCTTAGATAAGAATGTCGATTGGATTAATCTTGTATCTGGAGATAACCACTTCGCATACGTTGCTGAGTCTGGTATTGAATATATAAACTTCCAGATTAAGTATCTATTGTATTATCAGGGGATATAACTATGCAATTAAGAATACTAAATCAAGACTTCATACCTTTAGAGGTAGTAGATACATATAAGTCTATTATCTGGACGGATAGATATGATTTGTGTGGGGAATTCGAATTGTGTTTAGATCCATTAGGCGTAATAGCTAAAACTATGCAAAAAGACTATTACTTAGAGTTAGATCATAGTGAACATCTAATGATAATTGAGGATTTTAATACTGAGACAGATTTTGATGACGGGGATTTGTTAATTGTTAAGGGTCGATCTTTAGAATCAATCTTAGACAGAAGAGTCATTTGGCCGCAGAAAGTATTTGACGGTAATTTTCAAAATCAAATAGAAACTATGCTCAATGAGGCTATTATAAATCCAGCAATTGCAGATAGACGAATACCAAACTTCGTATTTAAAAGAAGTACCGATCCTAATGTCACTAAGTTAACATTCGCTGGACAGTTTACAGGTGATAATCTTTATACAGTTATCTCTGAAGCTTGCCGTAAAGCTAAGTGTGGGTTTAAGATACTTCTTAATGAAAATAATCAGTTCGAATTCCAACTATACTATGGTGTAGATCGTTCGTACGACCAGTATGAGCGCCCAGTAGTTGCATTTACTCCTGGGTTTGAAAATCTTAGAAAGTCAACATATAAAGAAAACAATAGTCCTTTCAAATCAATAGCTATAGTTGCTGGTGAAGGAGAAGGTGCTGCTCGTAAGTCAATTGCTGTACAGGCTTCAGAAAGCAAATCCGGTTTATTAAGACGTGAGTTATATGTCGATGCTAGAGATATCTCTACTAATACTGAGTCTGGTACGAATCTTACAGATGCACAGTATAATGACTTACTTAAAGAGCGTGGCGTTAGAGATTTGAATGAGAATTTCTATATACGTTCATTCGAGGGTGAAGCTGAAACAAATTCTACGTTTATACTAAACAAAGATTTCTATATAGGTGATATAGTTCACATAGCTAATCAGTACGGTAAAGAGGCTAAGAGTAGAGTTAGTGAGATTATATTCTCGCATGATAAAGACAAACTAACAATAGTTCCAACATTTAGCTCAGCTGAAATGAATCTAACATATCAGAATGCGCCTATTCAAACACTAGTTCCGAATAGACCAGCTACATCTGAATCATTAGAGGAGGCTAGGAAAGCTATTGCAAAAGCTAATAAAGATATTGTAACAATCGTTAATGACCTAAAGAATCTAATAGTATCGGTAGATGTGCTATATTATGTGTCAACTAGTGCAACTAAATTGACGGGCGGAACGTGGGTATCTCAAATAACCGGAGAAATTCAAAATGGATTTATTTGGACTAAGACTAAAACGGTTTATAAGGATGGACATACGTCTGAAACAAATCCTACTTGTATCTCCTCTAGTAAATCTGGTGGAGGAAAGCAGATAAAAGAGATTGTTGAAGAGTATTACGATTCCACTTCCAAAAATTCCCCGGTGGGAGGTTCCTGGAAAACTTCGCTAGATGGTGTAGACTTAACCTCGCCGAATATAACGATTTGGACAAGGACTAAGATTAAATATGTCGATGGTAGTGAATCAATAGTTACACCACAGTCGCTAAATAATATAATAAATACAGCTGTAGAGTCTAGTTCTAAAGTTGATACATTAGTAACTCGAGCTAACAACGGTGAATTCAATGGTGCCCCTGGGCCACAGGGTCCTCAAGGTGCTCAGGGTAGTCCTGGCGAACCCGGTCCAGCCGGTCCGTCAGCATATGTTAAGATTATTCCGTCAAATATAAAAGTAGGAACTTGTGATTTAGAGGCATTCCTATTTGTTGATGGTGTACTTAAAACTGACGGAGTTACATATCATTGGAAGAAAGATAATGAAGATGTTGTTCTATATAATGCTAAGAAAATTACCGATGTAAGTATTACATCTACAGTATATTCTTGTCATTGCGAATGGAGGTAAATATGGCTGATAAAAATGAAGCTATGGGTAGCTATGACCTAACCCAACTATCTGTTATAACCGAAAGACAAGTTAAAACAGATAGTAAAGTATCTGAATTAGAGCCGACAGTAAAAAATGTAAAGAAATATGTATCTATTCAAGATGGTGCAATAGCTATAGGATCCTCAGATTCAGATGTAAAGATGCGAATTGATAATGATTCTGCAGATTTAATAAACACTAATACTAATTCTACATTATGTAGTTTTAATAGTGAGACCACTACTGTTAAAAACTTAGAGGTTTTAAATAATTTAAAAGTTTGGGCTTACAGTTTTAAACACGATGAACGAGGTAACATATTTTTTGGAAAGGATTAAAAAAGAATGTCTGAATTTGATAAAGGTATTCGTGTAACCATAAGTATGCGAGAGGATACCTCAATAACCGATTATACATCTATGTATGGTGGAATAATTCCTGGAAAATCTTATGTACTTATAGATGTTAAATATGAGATACAAAAAGGTGTAGATTTTACATTTGGCGAAGTCGCCCATGGTAATTATGCATCTTTTATAGGCGGTAATTATCAAGAGTTAGATACTGATTATACTTTAATGGATTTAAAAACATATAAAGATGTAACTAATTCCGATGGCTTAAGAGTTATATCATTCACTTCTAAGACTATTTTATCTAGACCGAATGATAATTATGGAAGGTTCAATTATGTAACGTATACCACATCAATAGGATATGGAGATCTTAATACATATAGTATACCAATAAATGAATTTAATAATGTAATTGAATATGTCAAACCCAATATTGAAGTCAGTAAAGTGACACGCGATGGTGATAAAATTAAGATATATACAAGACTCGAAAAATATGTTTTTGACGGATCTGAAACTACAACTGGTATAGAACTTTATGTAAAAAAAAATATTGATTCTAATTATTCGATGGTCCCGTATACAATAGAGACTGTAGGTGGTAGGGAAGAGTATTACTTAGTATTTGTAATCCAAAATATAAAAGACGATAGTTATACTGGATATTTTAAAATTAATGATATCGATAATGTTCTTGAATTTCCATTTTTTAAAATTCCATCTAGATATCAGCTAATTTGTTTTGGTAAAGATGGTAATGCTATTGCATTTGGAAAAATATGTGAACAAGAGGGTTTTGAAAACGACTTAGACAGTTGGTTTTACAAGCCTACATATTTTACAGATACTGTTAACTTTAAAAAAGCACCAACTGGAATACCATCAGATACGATAATTATAACCAGTACGCTAAAAGAATCTGAAATGATACAAATGAATTTTGGTGATACCATGGGTAATGATCCACAGACAGTACAGGATGATGCGTTCTATTCATATAAACAAACATTCTGGTTACTACCGTCTAAGTATGGTAAAACTATAAATGATTTTCTAAATAATTGTGTAATCGAAATGTTTCTAGAAGAGCCTTGCCCTAGCATATGCCCTAGACTATATTATAGAAATTATGCGAATGATATAGAAGTACAAGTATTATCGATGGTAAAAAATATTAAACCGACAAAAGTAAGATTACGTTTTACTTTTTCAGATGTATTTACATATTAAATAAGGAGGTGAATTTATGGCATTTACTTTTGGTTTTTATAATTCTAAAAATCATGATCGTAAGTACGATGCCCGTCAATTCTGTAGTATCTTTGATGGTATTATAGAAGATGGAGTATTCGAGTCAATCGGTAAACAGCTTACGGTCAAATTAAAACAGAATCGAACAGTACTAGTCCAGGAGGGTAGAGCATGGTTCAATCATACTTGGAATGATAATGACACACCTTATGAGCTTACTATAGATAATCCAGACGCACTATATACTAGATGGGATGCTGTAGTTTTGGAAGTTAATACGGACGACATGGTTCGAGCTAATAGTTTGAAAGTTATTAAGGGTACTCCTGCTAGTAATCCTAGTAAGCCAACTATGAAGAAAACAACTTCACAGTTCCAATACCCACTAGCTTATATTCAAGTTATTCCTGGAAAGACTGCGCTGGAAGGTTCTGATATACAGAATGTGGTTGGTAGTCAAGAGTGCCCATTTGTTAAGGCTGTAACAAAGATGGCTACTCTGACTGATATATATTCGCAGTATGAATCTCAGTATAAGGAATCTATAGAGAGTAAGACTACTGAATTCGAAAACTGGTTTAGAACTATTCAGTCAAATCTAAGCGGAGACCAGGCCACAAAGCTATGGGCGTATGTGATGCTTACTCCGACTGTGAAAACACAGCTAGATAAAATTGGTAGAACAAATCCAAATACAAATATGGTCGACGCTCTTGGTATAATTATAGAAGCATTAAATAATCAGAAAATTATAACTTCTAATATTACTATAAGTTCGACAAGTGTAGAGTCTGCTGACTCGTTTGATGGTGTTAAAAATTATAAATATATGATTAGAGTACCAATAACTGGGTGTACAGAATCTCATATTCCGCATGTATATTTTAAAGACAGATTATTCTTTTCAGACGTATCCGTATCACATAATGGATACGTGAATATATTTACAAACGATAATAAGTTCGGTTCTGCCGTTATTTCTAAAATAGTATTAGAGAAAGGGGAATAAATATGGCTATCGGTACAGTACATAATTGTGTTCCTAATGGAAATTGTAAATTCGCCATGATAAATGGCTGGTTGTGTAAAATATATGATAATGGATATGCCGAATGCTCTGCATATATACAAGTATATTCTACTTTAGCTTATTGGAATGCGACATCTAATGGATTTAAATACGGAGTATGGTCTGGAATTAAATTGCCTGGAACTTTAGATACTTCTGATAAAGTTAATAAGCCTTATGAATATATTTTCAATGGCGCTTCTCAGGAAGGATATGTTAATAGTTTCATGTTACAAACAAATGGAACCGCTAATTATACGCCATCAGTAACTGGATATACTATATATGCTTCGAGTCAAAGAATTACAATAGACCATAATTGGTATGTACAAGGGTTCTTTGATTTTAGTGGCGCAGATATTAAGTGGATATAGAGGTTTATAATATGAAAGATGCTAATTTTTTAATAGCTCTTATTACTATGATGATTGGTAATGGCGGGGCAATATGGAAAGCTCTTAATATGTATTATAAACGTAAGGACGCTCAGGATGCTTTAAAAGAAAAAGAGTCATTAGAAATTAGATTGGCTCACGAGCGTAAATTAGAAGATATGAATTTTAAATTAGAGAAAGTGGCAGACATAACTTGTGCACTTGCTCAGTTTAGAATAACTAAAGAGGTTGAAAAGCATTCTGATATGAATGCTATAACTCCTGCCGATCGTTCGGTAATAGAGGAGATGTATGAGCCATATGAGGCTTTGGGTCGAAATCATCATGCTCATAATGCAGTAATAGCTATGGAGCAAATACCAATTGTAACTAAATACGGTAAAAAGGAAGGTGAATAGGATATATGGATAAGTTTTTAATGTCTAATACCACTGAAGCAAAGCTTGTAAGGACGATGGTTCAGGGTATTCTGTCTATTCTAATGCAGAATCTAGCAGACTATCTTGGACTACTGAAGCTAACGCCTCAGACGGTAGCATTGGTTACTCCAATACTAATGTCAGTTTTATCTGCATTAATGTCAATATTTGGGGATAGGATGAATAATAATCTTAATAACCCGAGCGAAGGAGATCTCCCAATCCAGGCAGACAGAAAAGATGTAGATGAGGCTAGTGTTGTAGATGTAGCTATGGGTCACTTAGATCCAGGTGCAACGTCTGACAATTATATAGAAAGAAGTGCCTCAAATGTCAAAGATATATAAAATAATAGATGTATCAGAATTCCAAGCACCGAAAGGACAACATATAGATTGGGAGAAAGTTAAGAATTCTGGTATCGATGGTGCTATAATTAAATTCGGAGCTGGCCCTAAGTTGGTTGACTCTGAGTTTGATTATAATGTAAAAGAGTGTATTAGACTAGGATTGCATGTTGGTGCATATATTTATTCATGGGCGACTAACGCCAAAGAAGCAGAATATGAGGCCGACAGATTAATTGAAGCTTGCAGTAAGTATAATTTAGATATGCCTTTATACTATGACATAGAGGAGGGTACAATTAATAAGCGTACTGCAACTGCTCAGCTTACAACTGAGGCATTCCTAAATAGATGTAAAGAAAAAGGTATAATTGCTGGTGTATATTCCGGTCTATATTGGTTTATACATTATCTATATCCAAGTAGAATGCTAGAACACCCACTATGGATTGCTCAGTATAAGAGTGGTATAACAAGACCAGAACACCCACACCCAGAATGGTTTGGTATGTTCCAGTATACTTCAAAAGGATCGGTTGATGGTATTGTTGGAAATGTGGATATGAATTACTGCTATGTTCCTTATTGGGAAACCTATGGTAAAAAGAATCCAGTTGCTCCAGCTATGAATTTCGTAGAGCTCGATGGCGCATTACTGCAATTGCAGATGAAACTCAAAGAGGCTACGGACGCATTAACTGTAGTAGGTAATTATTATGACTCTGTTAAATCTAAGTATTCCGATATACGTAATGCATTAGATCAAGCAATTGAAAATAATAAACCTCAGGATAATAATACTGAGACCCCTACACCTACTCCGGAAACACCGAAGCCCACGCCAGAGCCTCAAAAACCCGTTGTAACGATCTTAAGTATGTCACAGAGGCAACTATTCCTACGTACGTTTTTCTACTATTATAAGGGGAATATAGACGGTATAGACGGTCCTCAGACACAAGCTGCTGTAAAAGCTTATCAAGCTGGACAAGGATTGAGTACTGATGGTCTGTGGGGTGAGAATACTCAGAAAGCTTCAGAGTCTAATGCTCGTGCTGTACAACAGAAGTTGTGTGATGCTGGTATGAAAACAGATATTGATGGTATAATCGGTAATGACACAATAGCTTGCTTAACTAGATATCAGACAGCAGTTGGACTAACTGCAGATGGTATAATGGGCGTAGAGACTTATAAGAAGCTGTTTAATGATCCTAGTTATGGTGCTGCTACAACTACTCGAAATACTGGAGGAATATCTGCACACTTTAATAAAACAGAATTTAGATGCGGGTGTGGTGGAAGATATTGTAACGGCTATAATGGCAAGGAAGTAAGTAATAGTCTGTTAAACATTCTGGAAAAGCTTAGAAGCTATTACGGACGTCCTATAGTTATTACATCTGGCATACGTTGTCAAAAGTATAATGACTCGCTTAGAGGATCTATAAAGACCTCAGCACATATTCAAGGTAAAGCTGCGGATATTTATATTCGTGGTATCACAGATTCGGCATCTGGCAGAGCTCAAGTGAAGAGATTGGCGTATCAATATGGCGCAAAGTATTGTTATTATGGTACTTCAAATATGGGCAATGCAGTGCATATAAATGTGTAAAGTGGATGATCAACGGAATATAGTACCCTCGAAAATCTCTTAAAATTAATTATACACTTTATGAAAAAAGATAATTCTATAAAAAAAAAGAATACTGGATATTGAAATTTTTCCGAGGGGAGATTTTCTGTAAAACTTTGCAAAAATCACAATTTAATATGGTAACTCTATTATAGCTGACTCGTAACTGAATCAGCTATTTTATTTTTTTTTCGTAATATAAACATATATTATTATAGAAATTTAAGGAGGTTTTATTATGTTTAAATTTAGAGAAATTGGAAGAAATAATACTGAACCATTTACAGTCGTAAATCATGGGTTTGACCCAGATAGACGAGTATGGGATGTGGATGTTATTATTGAAGAAGATAATGATAGACGTAATGAAGAAACTAAGAAAAAGTTTGACCCTGACAAAAGGGTAAATTGGGACTAGTAACAACTAGTCTTAATTTTCGTAATAGAAACTATTAGTATTATAGAATATAATGTTTTTATATAATAAAGGAGGTAAAATATGTTTTTACTATGGATTATTTTAATGGGTATTTCTTGTGCTACACTTTATTTAATATTAACAATCAAAGAAGAAATTGAATTGTTAAAGATTAGAGAAGCTAAACAAGGATACGGTATTAATATAATGAAACCAATGAATGAATATATTGATACTAAAGATATTATTAAGTAACTATTAGCTAGGGCGAATCAATCGTCTTAGCTTTTTTATTTGAAAGGAGATATGGTATGAATTTTAATTCTAAAGTTATAATGTTTGATGTGGTTATAATAATTTTGGGTATTATTATAATACGCATATTATATTTATTAAATAATCAAGAAAATAAAAAATATAATAAAGAACTTGTCGAATTAAATATTCGAAAAAGTTGTGAAATACGTAAGTTAAATCGGGAAATTGATAGGTTAAATACTATTATTAAAAATAATGAGTATGATACTAAACTGGATTATGATAAAATATATTATCATAGTGCTGTAGATAGGATTGTGTTAAGTAATGGTGAAATAATTACTAAAAAACAATATACTACAGATATCGCAAAAGCTAAGAATTTCGCAAGGTATAAAAATGATTATATTGAGGTAAATAGAAAGGATGATTAATATGATATTAATGTTGATATTGCTTATATGTATAATAATACATTGGTATATTACTAATTTTAAATATATTCGCAAGTTACAAAAAGAAATATATTTTAATAATACACAAGTCAACAAACTAGAAGATGAGATTGATAGACTAAACAACATTATTAAAAATAATAAGTATGATACTAAATTAGATTATAAAAGTATCAATTATATAGCAGATAATGATCATATGCTACTCGAAGCTGATAATACCATTTATATGACTAAAGGCTATACAACAGATATAACTAAGGCGAAGAATTTTATTAAAGACTATGATTCATATTATGAAATCGAAATAAAGGATAATTAGTATGATTTATTTATTAAGTATTACTATTTTATTACTTATTTTATTACTTGTTTTATTGTATAAAACATACAAAACAAATAAAGAATTATTTGAATCTATTAATATATATTAAAAACTTATGAATAATAAAGATAAGATTATAATTGAATTATTAGATAATAGAAAGGATAACTAACATGAAAAAGACAGAAAATAAAAGATTAATGATGATTTTAGGTGTTATTGTATGCTGGATTACTGGAGCTGTAATTTGCGGGATTGGATATGTACTATACAAATATTTTACATTTAAAATAATTATGTATATAGTAGTTCCATTTAGTATAGGATTTTTTGTA
>ERZ773013.396-NODE-396-length-27524-cov-7.546725_pt1 | contig 27524 bp, 25 predicted proteins | sample MGYA00511670_ERZ773013 | MGnify/ENA primary metagenome ERZ773013 (study PRJEB29015, sample SAMEA2738120) | human oral metagenome | biome: human oral; feature: human-associated habitat; material: saliva | place: China | collected 2257 ... | reverse complement strand
CGCCGCCATTTTACAAGACAAGCCTCGAGACTCGAAAGAGACTCGGGGCTTTGTTTTTTCAAAAGCCATTTCTCATTCGAGAAGCGGATTTCCCCTCCCAAGTACCTGTCACAAGTGCTTGATCAAGCCAAAGCTTGTTTGCCCCCGCTACGCCGCACAATTATAGGAATCGTGTGGCTGAATTGTTGCCCCGGCTCAGTCTGCAGCTACGCGGAGTGAGTCGGGAGAAGCCTGATTTGTTCCATTCCGGCGCGACCGATTTGCCTATCGTTAAGCGCACCAAGGAAATTGCCAATCGCATCATTCTGCAAAAACATAGCCAGTCTTATGCGTGGCGCATTGATGTTGCTTTATTTTTCGAGCGTTATGTGCAGTGGATATTCGAGCAAACGGCCAAGCGCATAGGAGGTGAGATGGTTTGCAACCCCAAATATGCAGGACACGGTGCCAACTTCGATTGGCTGTTACACTATCTTGAGCCAGATATAGTGCTGAAGTTTGCTGAAACGCAAATCATCGTTGACGCAAAATACAAGTCTTATTTATCACAAGCGTTCGAAAAGCGATACCCTGCGTGAGAGTTTCCGTAATGATCTACATCAACTCCTAGCCTACACCGCATTTTCTACCGAAAAGAATAAGCATTGTGTTTTAGTGGCTCCGTTTAGTCGTTTCGAGGTGAGCAAAATACAATACCGTTCTCCGTTTTCCGGCGCAACAGTTGAAATATATTGTCTTGGCATCCCTTTTTCTGCCAGCTCGTTATCTGAAACTATCGATCAGCTCTGTGAATGGTGCCAATCATTGGTCTGACCTTGTGGCTCCCTCTTTTCTTCCATGAATAACGGCACCGCTTTGAACGATGAAAAGTCCAAAGCGGTGCCGTTATTTCTATGTAATGTCTAAAAATCAGCCTAGGATCAGGCTCACCAGCCCGAGAAAAGGCAGCGTCCCTTGTTTGAACAAAATGCTAAATTGAGAAGAAATAGCCCCGTAGATCGCAACGACAAGGCCAAAAGCGAAGAACACCGCCGCCACTTCTCGCCCGTCGGGAGAAAAAAAGAGGGCATAAAGCAGACCGGCGCCCACCAGCCCATTGTACACACCGAGGTTTTTCATCGCCGTGTTCAGTGCCGGTTTGCGCAGTTCGTCGACCGACATCTTGAAAGTGTGAGCGGTGAGTTGAGAATCGGTGAGAAAAGTCTCCAATACCATAATGTAGAGGAAAAGTCCGGCCGTAAGACCGAGAAGAAGGAGAGAAATCCAGTGCATAAGTCGTGTAGATGAATTTGTTTCTTCGTGTTCTGATTTTGTTCCTTCCGTACGGCACAAAATAGTCGTGGAGTTTCATGCGTAGCCACAGGTGACCCAGGTTGTGATGCACGCAAATATACAATTTACGGCGCGTACGACCAAAACTTTCCACCTCTTTTTCTCACATGCTGCAAATTAAGTCGGAAGCATGAGCGAGGTTCTCGGAAATGATGTACCTTTGTGCTCAAATCACAGACTATTTCTCATGAGTATTTTTGATAAACGCGTCAATTTCAAGCCTTTCGAATATCCCGAAACGATGGATTTCGTGGATAAGATGAACAAAACCTTCTGGGTGCACAGTGAAGTGGAATTCACCTCCGATGTGCAGCACTTCCATTCCCATCTCACAGACATCGAGCGCGAAGTGGTGAAACGCAGCTTGCTCGGCATCGCGCAAGTGGAGGTGGCCGTCAAAACTTTCTGGGGCGATCTCTACAAGCATCTGCCCAAACCCGAATTCAATGGCCTCGGCGCCACTTTTGCCGAGTGCGAGCATCGCCACGCCATGGCCTATTCCCGTTTGTTGGAAGTGCTCGGTTACAATGACGAATTCGAAAATCTCATCGAAATTCCCGTTTTTCGCCACAAACTCGCCCTCATCGACGAGCATTTCACCTCGGCAAAGACGTTTGTTGAGCAATTGCTCTTCTTTGTCATCGTCATTGAGAATTCCTCTCTCTTTTCTCAGTTCGCCAATATCCTGTCGTTCACGCATTTCCGTGGCTACATGAAGAATACGTCGAACATCATCGCGTGGACCTCCATTGATGAGCAGACCCATGCCGATGCCGGCGTCTATTTGTTGCAGCACATCTTCGAGGAGTTTCCCGAAATGCGCCCCTCGCAGGAAACTGTTGAAAAAGAAGTGCGTGAATACCTCTCTTATGAAACCGAGTTGCTCGATTGGATCTACGAGGAAGGCGAACTTCCCTTCTTCACCAAGGCCAGCCTGCTCGACTTTATGCGCGCCCGTGTGGACAATGCGTTGACCCAGTTGGGGTATGACAAGCTCTACAACGTCTCGACCGAAGCTTATAAGCCCATGCTTTGGTTTGACGAGAACGTTTTTGCCAACGAGCTCGACGACTTTTTCGCCAAACGTCCCACGGCCTATACCAAGCACGACAAGTCCATCACCGAAGACGACCTCTTCTGATCTGCACCGCGGTGCTTCCTTTTTTGCTTGGGTCGTGATGTAGCAGTCACGGCGCCACGCTACTCATTTTCTTTCTCCCTTTCTTCATCGCATCTTCTTTCATGACCAAAGAACTCCCTTGGTGGTACAACGAAGAGTCGGAAGCCGTACTCAATCGCGGCTATCTGCTCCACGGCGAAACCGTGCACGATGCCATCTATCGCATCACCAGCGCAGCAGCGCGCCGCCTGTACCGTCCCGAACTCCAAGAACGTTTTGCCGAACTCATATATAAAGGTTGGATGAGCTGCAGTTCGCCCGTTTGGTCCAACATGGGCACCTCGCGCGGCCTCCCCATTTCGTGTTTCGGCTGCAATATCCCCGACAGCATCGAGGGCATCACCATCAAACTTGGTGAAGTGATGATGCAAACCAAGCACGGCGGCGGCACCTCTGCCTATTTCGGTAATTTGCGCGGACGCGGTGCTGCCATCACCAACAACGGAAAATCGTCGGGTGCCGTTTCGTTCATGCGCCTCTTCGATACGGTGATGGACACCGTGTCGCAAGGTGCCACCCGTCGTGGCTCTTTTGCCGCTTATCTCGACATTGACCACCCCGACATCGCGGAATTCCTGCAAATCAAGGACATCGGCAGCCCCATCCAGAATCTTTTCTATGCCGTGTGCGTACCCGACTACTGGATGCAGGAGATGATCGACGGCGACACTGAGAAGCGCAAGATCTGGGCCCGTGTGCTCGAGAGTCGACAACAGAAAGGCTTGCCCTACATTCAGTTCTCCGACAATGTCAACGCCCACAAGCCGGAAATCTACCAGCAACTCGGTCTGGAAATCACGCATTCCAATCTTTGCAACGAGATTCAGTTGCCCGATTCGGAGGAAGAGAGTTTCGTGTGCTGCCTTTCGTCGATGAACCTCGAATTGTGGGACGAGTGGAAGGACACCGATGCCGTGCGCCTCGCCATTTGGTTCCTCGACGCCGTGATGTCTGAGTTTATCGAGAAGACCCGCGATTCCGCCTTCCTGCGTCAAGCCAATCGCTTCGCAGAGCGCCATCGCGCGCTGGGGCTCGGTGTGCTCGGTTGGCATTCCCTGCTGCAAAAGAACCTCGTTCCCTTCGAATCGATGGAGGCCAAAAACCTCACCACGCAGATTTTCCGCCACATCCACGAACAAGCCCAACAAGCTTCGCTCGAACTGGCTGAAACCTACGGGTGCGCTCCCATCTTCGACGAATGTGAGACCTACGACGGCCCGAAATATCGCAACACCACCGTGACGGCCATTGCGCCCACCACCTCCAGTTCGTCGATTCTCGGACAAGTCTCGCCCGGCATCGAACCCTATTCGTCCAATTACTACAAGGCCGGGCTGGCCAAGGGCAACTTCATTCGCAAAAACCGCTATCTCGAGGCGCTGCTCGCCGAGAAAGGACGCAACACCGAGGACGTTTGGCGCAACATCATGCTCAATCAGGGATCGGTGCAGCACCTTGATTTCCTCTCCGACCGAGAGAAAGAGGTGTTCAAAACCTTCAAAGAGATTTCGCAGCACGAGATCATCCTCCAGGCCTCCATCCGTCAGAAGTTCATCGACCAGGGACAGTCGCTCAACATCAACATCCCGCCCGGACTCTCCGTCAAGGAAGTCAACGCACTGCTCATCGAAGCCTGGCGCCTCGGAGTGAAAGGACTTTACTACCAGCGCAGCCAGAGCATTAGCAAGGAGTTGCTCAGCAACATTGTCTCCTGTCGCAGCTGCGAAAGCTAAGTTCTGCCCCTCCCTTCGTGCCGAAAGTGGCGCACTGCAAGCAAAGCCCCGAAAATCACATCGATTTTCGGGGCTTTGTCGTGTTGTTGCCACCCGGGGTGGGGTGTTGCGCAGAGAGGGTTGGGGGATAAAAAAACGCGAGCCGACGTCAGTGCCGACGTCGCTCGCATTGTGTGAGGGGTTGTGCTGCGCGGTGTAAATTGTGCCGCGTGTGTTGGGATTAGTTACCCAGGATCCAAGCGCCGGGATACGTGTCGCGAAGCGAATTTTTGCTTTGCACAGCTTGGCTTTTCGAGGAGAAGGACGAAGCCACCACGCGATACCATCCGGTGTGTCCATTGATTGTTTCGTTCGTCTTCATCACACGAGCAGCATAACCGCGATTGCGCAGCGTGTTCATCATGCCGCGGGCATTGGTTTCGTTCACGAAACTACCCACCACCACGCTGAATGCCTTCAAAGGCTCGCCGTCGATGACGCGCTTCTCGCCTTGGATGGTACGCACGGGGGTGTTGTCTTCCTCCACCACCACGGTGCGCTGCACCACAGGTGCGGCAGGTTGCTGCACGGGAGCGGGCTGCACGGGCTGCGGCTGCGTGTTTTGGGGAATGATGGTAACCGTCTGAGTGGGCTTGTTCATCTCTTGTGCTCTGGCCCGTTCGTAAGCCTGGCGATAGGCGCTCTCCTGCGATTTGCAAGAAGCGGCGAACAGGGCTACGGCGCAGAGACTTAGAGCGAGGATAGCAGGGTTCTTCATTTCAGTGACGTTTTATTTCTGTAGATGTTTGTTGTCCTGGTGGTCTGCTCATCCCGTTTCCGAGGATGACGCATATAATATGACGCAAAAATACAAGGAAATGAAGGATCAGATGCGATACGTAATCATAAAAAACGGTAAACAACTCCTTTTTCCTCCCTAGTTTGCGGTGTTCTGAAGAGAAAGTGCTATTTTTGGACTCGAAACATTCTCAATTTAATCTCAGAACGATATGAAAGGTCTTAGTATTTTAGCAGCTTTCTTGGGCGGTGCAGCAGTAGGCGCCGCATGTGGCATTCTTTTCGCACCCGAAAAAGGCGAGAATATGCGTACTCGAATTGCAGACGCTATCCGCAAGCGTGGCATTAAGCTCAACGGCAAAGAGCTCGAGAGCCTGGTCGACGACATTGCCGACGAACTTAACACGTCCAACGACTAAGCACGCGCAGGCGTGTCCCCTTTGAAAAACTGACGCACGATGATGTCGAGTGATCAGAATGTGAGAATCTTGGAGCGGCTGGTGCGCAATCTCAAGCGCTACGTCGATCTCAAGTTGGAAACCCTGCGCTTAGACGCCGTGAGTCGCATCACTATGCTACTTTCGGCCATACTCATCGGCGTAGTCTTCTTTTGTCTCGCATCGTTGGTAGCCATCATGCTCTCGTTTGCCGCTGTGGTCTATTTGGCTCCCCTCGTGGGCGGCTACGTGGTATCCGCAGGTTTGGTGGCTTTGTTCTACGTTGTGGTGGCGTTGCTGCTCATTCTCTTCCGCAAACCGCTCATCATCGATCCCATCACCCGCTTTCTCGTGGCACTCCTGCTCTCGCAGGAAGGGGAGATGGGCGTGCGCGATGAACGGAGGGGAACCACCGTCGGCGACACCACAGCTTTCAATTCGTCTCAGCCATGAGCACATACATTTCCCTCGAACAAGTGCGATGGCGCCAGAAGCGACTCCAATTGGAGCTGCAAAAAGTGGGCGAAGAGATCAGCAAAGATCTCACCACCCTCACGGCGCCGCCGGCCGGCGACAGCAATGTGCTGGAAACCCTCATGAGCACGGCCACCCGTGCGTGGTGGATCTTCGACGGAGCGCTCACCGGCTACAAGCTATTCCGCCGTCTGCGCGGGTTTACCGGACTTTTCGGCAAACGCAAAGGCAGACGCTGAGTCGTCGCGCGGCAGTTCTTGCTGCGATGCCGGCACATTCCAATTCCCGCCCTCGGTCTATTTTCGTAGACCGGGGGCGTTTTTGTTTCCCTTCGCCACAGCAGCCGGTCGATGTGCCCGCGAATGATGCGCGTTCGTCGCGTGTCCAACGCAAAGCGTCCCGGCAGCTGCTCGATGCGCAGCGGGCTGCAAAGTTCGGCCACGACATCGATTCCGTCGGTCGGAGGCGCGGGGCGAAAAGACACCGGCAGAGAGAGCAGGGGAGGCATCGTGATTGGAAAAACAGGGGAGAAGGCACCGAAAAAGCGGGAGTTTTTCCTGTTTTCTTCCCCATTTTTCAGCCAAAATTCCCCTCTTTTCGCCGGCAATGCGAAGGCAGAAAACTTTGGCGCGAAGCGGGAGAGAGATGGGCCTGAGAAGACGAGCCGTCATACGGAGCCAACACACGATCTAAAGGAGCAAACAGAAAGTTGCCTCCACCGAAAGCACGATGGAGGGCACCGAAACGAATCGCCAAGGTATTTTTCCCCGATAGAAACACAGCGCCGAGTGAGAAAGTGGCTCAGCGGGGCTTAAAAGTGCCATTGTGGGCTTGTGCGCGCGAAAAAAACGCAAGATCGCGTGCGCGTGTGGAGCGAAATGCTTATATTTGCACAAGTTATATGGCCCCGATTCGGCATCCGGCTCACCCATTGCCGAACCGTTGAGCGGCTGCAAACGCCCAAACAATGATCCAAGAAACAGATAGAATCAAACAAGTGAATATCGAGGAGGAAATGAAGTCCTCGTATATTGACTATTCGATGTCCGTCATCGTGAGCCGTGCGCTGCCCGATGTGCGCGACGGCTTCAAGCCCGTGCATCGCCGCATTCTCTACGGCATGATGGACATGGGAATCACGCACGATAAGGCGACGAAAAAGTCGGCCGCCATCGTCGGTGAGGTGCTCGGTAAGTATCACCCCCACGGCGACAGCTCGGTCTACGGCGCCTTGGTGCGCATGGCGCAACCGTGGGCCATGCGCTATCCCCTGGTGATCGGACAAGGTAACTTTGGTTCGATGGACGGTGACGGGGCGGCAGCCATGCGTTACACAGAGGCCAAAATGAGTCTCGTGGGCGAAGCCATGATGCAGGACATCGAGAAGGAAACGGTCGACATGAACCGCAACTACGACAACTCGCGCGACGAGCCCTCGGTGTTGCCCACCCGCATTCCCTCCTTCTTGGTCAACGGCGCCACCGGTATTGCCGTGGGTATGGCCACCAATGTGCCCACACACAACCTCGGTGAAGTGATCGATGGCTGTGTGGCCTATGTCGACAACCCCGATATCGACGTCGACGGCCTCATGCAGCACATCAAGGGCCCCGATTTCCCGACCGGAGCCTACATTTTGGGCAACGCAGGCATCCGCAGTGCCTACGAAACCGGACGCGGTCGTGTCATGCTGCGTGCCAAAGCCGAAATTGAGGCCGGAACCTTGCACGACAAGATCGTGGTGCGCGCCGTGCCTTACGGGACCAACACCGGCGACCTGGTGAAATCCATCGCCCAATTGGCCAAAGAGGGCAAGGTCGAGGGCATCACCAATGTCAACGACGAGTCGGACCGCGAAGGCATGCGCATCGTGGTGGACGTCAAGCGCGGGCAAAATGCCAATGTGGTGCTCAACAAGCTCTACAAACTCACGGGCTTGCAAACCAGCTTCGCCGTCAATTGCATTGCACTGGTGCCCATTCCCGGCACGAGTCCCGCCAAGATGCGCCCGCAGTTGCTCACCCTCAAGGACTGCATCCGCCACTTCATCGAACACCGCCACGATGTAGTGATTCGTCGCACGAAGTTCGACCTGCGCAAGGCCCTCGAACGTCAGCACATCCTGCGCGCACTGATCATCGCCTCCGATAACATCGACGAGGTGGTGGCCATCATCAAATCGAGCCGCAACACCCAGGAGGCGCAAGAGCGCTTGATGCAGCGCTTTGCCCTCGATGAAATTCAGGCCAAGGCCATTGTTGATATGCGTTTGGCGCAGCTCACCGGCCTGCAACAGGAGAAACTCCATGCCGAATATGACGAACTCGAACAGCGCATTGCCTATTTCAATCAGATCCTCTCGGATCCCGAACTTTGCAAAAAGGTGATCAAAGACGAGTTGCTCGAGGTCAAAGCCGCCTATGGCGACGAACGCAAAACGGAAATCCTGCCCGATCTCTCGAACTTCAACGCCGAGGATTTCTATTCCGACGACGAAGTGGTGATCACCATCAGCCACCTCGGCTACATCAAGCGCACCCCGCTGGCCGAATTCCGCGCACAAGGACGCGGCGGAGTAGGAGCCAAAGGCGGATCCACGCGCGATCAGGACTTCATCGAGTACATCTATCATGCCACGATGCACAACACGATGCTGTTCTTCACCGCCAAAGGACGCTGCTACTGGTTGCGTGTCTACGAAATCGAGGAGGGCACGCGCCAATCGAAGGGACGCGCCATCCAAAACATGCTCAACATCGAGCCCGACGATCGCATCAATGCATTCCTCCATGTGCGCAAATTGCGTGATGAGGACTTCTGCAAGTCGCACTATGTGGTGTTTGCCACGCAGCGCGGCGTGATCAAAAAGACGTGCCTCACCGAATATTCTCGTCCGCGCACCAACGGCGTGAACGCCATCAATATCAACGACGATGACCGCGTGATCAGCGTGGCACTCACCAACGGAACGGACGAAATCATCATGGCCAACCGCAACGGCCGGGCCATCCGCTTCAGCGAGAGCGCAGTGCGCACCATGGGACGCAATGCAACGGGCGTGCGCGGCATGGTGCTCGACGATGGAGACGATGAAATCGTGGGCATGGTCTGCGTCAACGACCGAGATCGCGAAACCGTGCTCGTCGTCAGCGAACAGGGCTACGGAAAGCGCAGTGTGGTCGATGACTACCGCATCACCAATCGTGGTGGCAAGGGCGTGCGCACGCTCAACATCACCGACAAAACGGGTAGAGTCGTGGCCATCAAGAGCGTCACAGAGGACCAAGATCTCATGATCATCAACAAAAGTGGCATCACGCTCCGCTTGCGCGTCGCAGACATTCGACAAGCAGGCCGTGCCACCCAGGGCGTGCGCCTGATCGACCTCAAAAAGCGCAACGATGTGATCAGTAGCGTGTGCCAGGTGCCCACCGACGACGAAGAGGAGGTGGAAACCGTAGACGGCATCGAACTGCCCGAGGCTCCTGAGGCTCTCGACACGACCGAAGGAGAGGGTGAGGCTGACAACCATGGCGGCGAAACTCCCGAAACCGACAATCCATAACCCATTATAAACATCAACAGCCATGAAGAAACTGTTTTCTCTGGCCGTTCTCGGCGCCTTCGCCCTGGCGGGTGCGGCCCAGAACAGCGTAGTATATAAGGCGGATGCTCTGCTTGAGCAGAACAAAGCCGCCGATGCGCTCGAACTCCTCAAAACCTCGTTCGACAACCCGAAGACGACGAAGTTTGGCGAGATTTACAACAAAGCCGGCAAGTGCGCACGCATCTTGTTCCAGCCGCTCTTGGTCAATGCGGCTAATTCTCAACCGCTCGACACCGCGAAATTCATTTCGCGACTCGACGACATGGTGGACTACTACACCAAGAGCTACGTTTTCGAACACACACCCGACGCCAAAGGCAAAATGCCCAAGCCGGAATATAGCAACGAAGCCACGCAGGTTCTTTACAATGCGCGCGACTACTATTTCTATGCCGGTATCTTCCTCAACAGCAACGGCAATAAGCCCGGCGCCTACAAGTATCTCGGCAAATTCGTAGATTTTCCCGATAACCCGGCCTTGGCGACGAAGCGCGACTCCATGCGCATCACGATGGCGAAGGAATATGCGCAAGCGCTCTACTATCGTGCCATGTTGGCCAACGATATGAAGGACTACGACGGCGTGTTGTCTAACGTAGATGGCGCGTTCAAGTATGACAAGAAGGTGCTTGAAGAGGCAAAAGTTTCGGTGCGCGACCTCTACCTCCTGCGCATGCAAACTTATCTCGACGGAAAGAAGGACACCACGGCCTATGTCAACGCACTGAAGGATGCCATTGAACACTTGGACGACAATGCCAACCTGCTAGAGAACTTGATCAGTGTCTATTACCAGAACAATGACATCAAGTCGGCCGAGGCTACGGCCAATGACTTGCTCAAAAACGCACCCGAAAAGGCGTCTTCCTGGTATATCAGAGGTTGTGTGGATCTGAACCTGAAGAAGGATTATGCTGCCGCGCGCGAAGCGTTTGCAAAAGCCCTGGCCATCGATCCGAATCACGTGGAAGCCAACGCCAACATGGCCTATGCCTATATCAACGATGTGATCACGAAGAAGATGAACGGCAAATATAAGTATGCCGGCAGCAATCTCTCGAAAGTGAAAGGCAATGCGGCGATTGCGCTCTACAATAAGGAACTCAAAGACATCCAAGGCTACTACAGCAAGGCACTGCCTTACATGGAGAAAGTGCGCCAGCTCGCACCCGACCGGGTGAAACTTTGGGCGCCGACTTTGCAACAGATTTACCAAAATCTCCTGCGCAAAGCGGAAGCCAAGCAGATGGACGACCTGCTCGATGCGGCCAACCATCGTTGATCTAGCAACATCACCAACACTCATGCAGGGGCGTGCCGAAAAGGCGCGTCTCTGCTTTACTCAATTATGAAACTGAACGTAAGCTTAGCGACTGTTTTCTTCGTCGGGCTGCTGAGTGTCGCCTGCAAGGGGGGGACAGATCCGCTCAAAGAGGTGAAAACGGCGTTGAACAACAAGCGTCCGGCCGATGCCATGAAGCTGATTCAAAAAATGGCGGCCGACACAGCCTACGCGCCCGATGCACAATACTACGAACTGGGCGCCGCGGCGGCAAAAAAACTCAACGACGCGGAGAACGAGAAGCTCTATTTGCGCCGAAACCCCGATACAGCGGCCTATTTCTCCACGCAATACGAGGTGTTTGCCTATGCACTTCGTGCAGACAGCGCACAGCGCGCGCGGCTGACCGACAAAAATGCCGGCACGCGGGCATCTGGGAGCTATGCTGCCCTGTTGGCGCGCCTCTATCCCAACCTCGCCACGGCTTCGCGCTATTTTCTCACCAAAGAAAAGTGGAACGAAGCAGCGCGCTTTGCGAAGATGACGCTCGAAGTGCGCAATGCACTAATTTTCGGACCGCGGGCACCGCAGATTTCGTCCGCTCTCGAAATGCAAAACGCCGAGGATTATCTCTACGCCGGCTATGCTTCCGGACGATTTGACGAGGCGACACGCTACATCGATGTGGCCTTGCGCGATTCGCTGCACCGGTCGACGGTGTTGCGCACCCTTGCGCTCAACTACGAGGCGGCGCAAAAGAAGGATGAGTACCTCACTTTGTTAAAACGCAGCGTGAGAGAATATCCCAACGACGATTTTTTCTTCGGCAAACTGGCCGAAGAGTTTTTCCGTCGCGGCGACGAACGCAAACTCTTGGCGTGGGTCGATTCGCTCTTGCCCTTGCGAACTAAAAAGGCGGCGCTCTACGACGCACAAGCCGAGGCCTACGACCGATTGCACAATGACTCCCTGTGCTTACGCGCAGCACAGCAACTCCGACAGGCGGAGCCTGACAATCCGCGCGCCGACTATTTCATGGGCAAAGCCTATGTGCAAATGGCGAAGTCCATATTATTGCCCACCTCCATCAAGGCGCCGGGCTACAACAAAGCCTTCAAAGCGCAGCGTAAATGCTACGAAGAGGCGCGCCCCCATCTGGAGCGATTCAGAAAAGCCGCGCCCGACGCACCGAGATTGTGGGCACCGCTGCTTTACGATGTCTACTTGAAGCTCAATCTCGGAAAGGAGTTCGAAGAAATATCCAAATACAACCCAGCTTGAACGCATGAAGAATCCTTTACTCCAACATAAATTCGCTACCCCGCACGATACCTTCCCGTTTGCCGACATCACGGTGCCCGACATCGAGGCTGCCTTGCTGAAAGGCATAGAAATTGAACGCGGAGAGGTGGACGCCATTGCAAGATCGGCCGACGAACCGAGCTTTCGCAACACGATCGTGGCACTCAGCTACGCCGGCGAAATGCTGGAACGCGCTACAACGCTCATGTACAACCAGCTTTCGGCCAACACCTCCGACGAATTGGAACAATTGGCCGAGAAGATGTCGCCCATCTTGAGTGAACACAGTGCAAGCATCACGCTCAATGAGCCCCTCTTCCGCAGAGTGAGCGCGGTCTACGAGAAGGAAAGACGGAAACCCACGCTCACCGGCGAGGATGCCATGCTTTTGCAGGATACGTACGATAGTTTTGTGCGTTCGGGAGCCGCGCTTCCCGAGGAAAAACGCGGCAGATTCAAGGAGGTGAAGGCGGAATTGGCTCAACTCTCGTTGCAATTCTCGCAGAACAACATCAAAGAGACCAACGACTTCGTGCTGCATCTGACGCAGCGCGAAGATTTGGCGGGTTTGCCGGAGTCGCAAATTGAACAAGCGGCCGCCGCGGCTGCAGAGCGCCAATTGGAGGGCTGGGTCTTCACGCTTCATGCTCCATCCTTCGGGCCGTTCATGCAATATGCCGAAAATCGTGCACTGAGAGAGCGCATGTATCGTGCCTACATGACCCGTTGTGCGCACGACAATGCGCGCAACAACTTTGAGATCTGCAAAAAGCTGGTGAATCTCCGCATGGAGATGGCGCAATTGCTCGGTTTTCCGTGTTACGCCGACTATGTGCTGAAAAAAAGAATGGCGCAGACGCCCGAACGCGTCTACAATTTGCTCGAAGAACTGAAAGCGCACTATCTTGCCCCCGCTCGGCGAGAGGTGGAGGCCGTGGAGCAACTGGCGAAGGAGAAGGAAGGGGCGGATTTCGTGCTCATGCCGTGGGACTTCGCCCACTATGCCCATCTTTTGAAGCTGAGAGATTATGATTTGGATGCCGAAATGGTGCGTCCCTACTTGGAGTTGTCGAAAGTGGTTGAGGGCGTTTTCGGACTGGCCACCACTTTATATGGTATCACCTTCAAGGAAAACCCGGAAATCCCCGTCTATCACGAAGAGGTGAAGGCCTATGAGGTGTTTGATGCCGACGGCAGTTTCTTGGCTGTGCTCTATACGGACTTCTTCCCCCGGGCGTCAAAACAGAGTGGGGCTTGGATGACTGCTTATCGGGAAGCGGGATACACATGGCAAGGGGAAGTGCGTCGCCCCCACGTGAGTGTGACGATGAACTTCACCAAACCCACGGCTTCGCGCCCGTCGTTGCTTACTTTCGACGAACTGGAAACGTTCTTGCATGAGTTTGGACATGCACTGCATGGAATTTTTGCCGATACGCACTATCCGGCACTCAGCGGCACCAACGTTTTCTGGGATTTCGTGGAGCTCCCTTCGCAATTCATGGAGAATTTTGCGCTCCGTCCCGAATTCCTTCGTACTTTTGCCCATCATTACGAAACCGGATGCCCGATGCCCGACGAACTCGTGGAGCGGATCCGGCGCGCGCACAACTTTAATGTGGCCTATGCGTGCATTCGCCAAGTGAGCTTCGGATTGCTCGACATGGCTTACTACACTCGCACCGAACCGCTCGAGGGGGATCTCCGAGCTTTCGAACGCGCTGCGTGGAAGTCGGTACAATTGTTGCCCTCCATCCCCGAAACGTGCATGACGGTGCAGTTCAGCCATATCATGAACGGAGGGTATTCCGCAGGATACTACAGCTATAAATGGGCAGAAGTGCTTGATGCCGATGCCTTTGAGGCCTTTGTCGAAAGAGGACTGTTCGATCGTGAGGTGGCCTCCGATTTCCGGCATAAACTCCTCGCTCGCGGTGGAACGGTTCACCCCCAACAGCTGTATGATGACTTCCGCGGTCGGCCGGCCACCATCGATGCCCTGCTGAAGCGGGACGGTATTGTTGCTCGCACTTAGAATTATAACTTTGGCAACCATGGATAAGAAGACTGCACTCGATTATCGCTACCTGCGCATGGCTGATATTTGGGCCGAAAACTCTTATTGTGCACGTCGCAAGGTGGGTGCGTTGATCGTCAAGGACAAAAGAATCATTTCGGACGGATACAATGGGACGCCGTCGGGATTCGAAAACGTCTGTGAGGACGAAGATGGGTTGACAAAACCCTATGTGCTGCACGCTGAGGCCAATGCAATCACCAAAATTGCTCGATCGGGCAACAACTCGGACGGCGCCACACTTTATGTCACCGACGAACCTTGCATCGAATGTGCAAAGCTCATCATCCAAGCCGGCATTCGGCGCGTGGTCTACATGCGAGAATACCGTTTGCACGCAGGATTGGAGTTGCTGAGGCGTGCTGAGATTGAAGTCCTGCATCTTCCCGAACCATAAGCCCTCTTTTTCCAATGAAATACTACGCTTCGCGCTTGCTTCCTTTCTATGTTTCGGTCGCCGTTGTCGTCGGCGTGCTAATCGGAAGCTTTTATGCCACGCATTTTTCCGGCAATCGCATTAGTTTCATCAATACTTCGAGTAATAAGCTCAGTGATTTGTTGCACATCATCGACGAGCGCTATGTGGACACGGTCAACATGGCTGATCTCGTGGAGCGATCTATGCCGCAGATCCTGAAAGAGCTGGATCCGCACAGCACTTACATCAGTGCAAAGGATGTTGAGGCATCTATGCAGGACTTACGTGGCAGTTTCTCCGGCATCGGTGTGCAATTCACCATTTATGATGACACGGTGCGCGTGGTTCGAGTGATTCCCGGGGGGCCGGCAGAAGATGTCGGCCTGCGGCCCGGAGACCGCATCGTGGCCATCGACGGCAAAACCTATGTAGGTAAGAAAATCGACACCGAAGGCACTATGAAGCGGTTGAAAGGCGAGGCCGGAAGCAAGGTCGAACTGACTGTGCGCCGTTCGGGCGTTGCGGGTATGGAGAAGTATTCCATCGTCCGCGGAGATGTGCCCGTTCATAGCGTAGATGCTTCTTATATGCTCGATGCCACCACGGGCTACATCCGCATTTCTTCGTGGGGAGACAACACTTACGGAGACTTTCTCGCGGCAATGGCCTCGCTCAGTGCCAAGGGAATGCAGCATCTCGTCATTGATTTGCGCGGAAATCTCGGAGGATATTTGCAAGCCGCGGTAAGTGTGGCCAATGAATTCCTGCCTAAGGATCGACTCATTGTCTATACTAAGGGAAGACGCTTCAATCAAGAACAATATAAGAGCAACGGACGCGGCACTTATCAGCGTTTGCCGCTTGTTATCCTCGTTGACGAAACGAGTGCTTCGGCCAGTGAGATCTTTGCAGGCGCGATGCAGGACAATGACCGCGCCACCATCATCGGGCGGCGCACCTTTGGTAAAGGTCTTGTGCAAGTGCCCATCGAATTCCGCGACGGAAGCATGGTGCGTCTCACGGTGGCTCGATATTACACCCCATCCGGGCGTTGCGTGCAGAAGCCTTTCACGCCGGGAGACGAGGAAGATTACGAAGCAGACCTGCTTACGCGAGCCGCTACGGGCGAATACTACAATTCCGACAGCATAAAAACGACGGGACAGAAGTATAAAACGCGCCTCGGTCGCATTGTCTACGGTGGCGGGGGAATTATCCCTGATTTCTTCGTGCCGCGCGACACGACCGGCATTACTTCTTACTATAAAGAGGTGTATATGTCCGGAATGATGACGCAGTTTGCTTATTGGTACGCAGATCACAACAGAAAGCTCCTCGGAACAGTGAAAACACCGGAAGTTCTCGCCGCGCACCTACGTCGTACGAACATTGTTGAGCAGTTTGCGGAATATGCAGATAAGCATGGCGTGCAACGCCGCAACTTGATGATTCGCACCTCGAGGAGTCTACTTGAAAGAATGCTGACAACTTACGTTGTGGCCGATCTCTTTGACCCTGCAGCGGCATTGCAAGTGGACAATGTGGGCGATCCGTTCATCCGCAAGGCGCTCAATGTGTTCAAAGAGGGGAGGGCTTTCCCGACATTGGGAGAGAAGAAAACGGCGCGCACCGTGCTTGATTTCATTCCCTCGGTTTATTCGGCTGAATATGGACTCCAAACAAAATTTGCGCTTGGTGCAACGCGACCTACGTCGCGCCCGGGTCAATGCAGAAAGGCGTGAATGTGCCGCACACCGCTTGGAGGCATGCTTGGCGGCCGATGCCGATTTCATGGCTGCGAAGGTGGTGTTGCTTTATGCGGACATGCCAGACGAAGTACCGATGTGGCCCATCATAGAACGGTGGAAAACGGAGAAAATCCTCCTCCTACCGGCTATCCGCCACGGGCAACTGGAAGTTTGTCGCTATACCGGACGCGAAAGTCTCCGTCCGGGATCGTTTGGCATCCTTGAACCCACAGGCGCCTCCGACGTCGCACTCGAAAGTATCGACTTAGCCCTTGTGCCCGGCGTTGCTTTTGACCGAAACGGGGGACGTCTCGGACACGGGAAAGCCTATTATGACCGTTTCCTTGCGCAATCTGCACTTCAACACCTGAAACGTGTGGGCGTATGTTTCGATTTTCAAGTCGTACCGAGCGTGCCCACTGAGAAACATGACGTGTTAATGCAACGTCTCATAGTTGTTTGAATGAAACTCCACCTGCTCCTTTTGTTTATCCCGCTGATGTGGTGCGCGTGTAAGTCGCGCACCACTCCCGCTTCGCCGATGAATGCTGCGTTCGAACGTGAGAAATCCGCGAACGGTGGAGAGTCAGATCTCGAAGACATCAGGAGAAGCGGTGAACTCATTGTGGCCACCATCTCCGGCCCCGAGACCTACTACGATTATCACGGGGCCGGCCTGGGTTTACAGTATGCGTTGGCTGACGATTTCGCACGTTCCGAAGGACTTAAGGTGAGAGTTGAATTGGCCAACGACACTACGGAGCTACTTGCCATGGTGAAGCGCGGTGATGCAGACGTGGCGGCCCTGCCCGTTGGGGATGAACGAATCAAAGAAGCCGGTCTGCAGCCTGCGGGCGTGAACGACGCGAAACAGCATACGAGCTGGGCAGTGCGCTCCCACGCCGAGGATTTAGCCGAAGCCTTGAGCGCTTGGTTTACGTCCAATACGCTGGCCGAAGTGCAGGCGGGAGAGAAAAAACGCTTGCGCGAGGTGCACGAAGTGCGCAGACACATGCAAGCTGTCTTCCTTTCGCGCGACAGAGGTATCATTTCTGTCTACGATCCGCTGTTCAAACAAGCTTCGGCTGCGACCGGATGGGATTGGAAACTCATTGCAGCGCAATGCTATCAGGAGAGTGGTTTCGATCCTAACGCGCGGTCTTGGGCCGGAGCGCGCGGCCTCATGCAACTTATGCCGAGAACGGCAGCAGACCTTGGTGTAGCAGCCGAACAAGTGGGCGATCCGCAGACCAATGTCGCAGCGGCGGCGCGTCTCATTCGCAAACTCAGCGGACAGCTCGCTGATGTGCCCGATGCCAACGAGCGTATCAAATTTGTGTTGGCCTCTTACAACGGAGGCATCGGACATGTGCGCGACGCAATGGCATTGGCGCGAAAATATGGTCGCGATGCTCATCGCTGGGACGAAGTTGCGCCTTACATTCTCGGATTGCAATCGCCGCAATACTACCGTGATCCTGTGGTAAAGCACGGGTACATGATCGGAAGTGAGACGGCCGGCTATGTTCAGTCCATCTTATCGCGGTGGCAAGGCTACGGTGGACGGGTTTTGTTGAGCCGAGCTCCCGTTTTGCCCGAGACATCCGGTGGACAGAGTGCACCGTCTAGAGGACCTGAGGTGGGAAAAGGTAGCAAAGCCCCACGAAAAAATAAGTATTCGTCCGGCATGCGTATCATGTCACCCGACGATCCGGAATTCAACCAAATGCAACAGCACTGAACGCCGCATGAAAATATTACTCCTCGGCGATTATTCTAACGTCCACGCCACCTTGGCGGAAGGTTTGCGCACACTTGGTCACGAAGTCACGCTGGCCTCCGATGGCGACGGGTGGAAAGCATACGCCCGCGACGTTGATTTGAAACGTTACGGCATGAATTGGCGCTCCACAATGGCCTTTCTCTGGCGATTATGGTGCGCCTTTCGTCATTTCAAGGGCTACGACGTCGTGCAACTCATCAACCCTGTTTTCCTTCCCCTGCGTGCCGAGCGCATGCGTACCTTCTATCGTTGGTTGCGCCGGCACAACCGCTGTGTCTTTCTCGGAGCTTTCGGGATGGATCGCTATTGGGTCAAAGCCGGATTGGATTGCCAAACCTTTCGGTACAGTGATTTCAACCTCGGTTCGCAGGTGCGGCAGCGCGCGGACAACGATATTTGGATCGCAGAATGGCTCCATGGCGAAAAAGGTCGACTCAATACTTATATAGCGCAGGATTGCGACGGTATTGTGGCGGGACTTTATGAGTATGATGCCTCCTATCGAAAAGAATTCGCCGACAAATTGCGCTTCATTCCCTTTCCAATCGATGTAAGGCGCGCACCCTTGATCGCGGACTTTGCCAAAACTGATTTTCCCCCCGAACGGCCGGTGCGCTTCTTCGTCGGTGTGCAGCGCGACAGGAGCAGTTACAAGGGGACCGACGTGATGTTGCGCGCATTACGGCGTTTGGAGGCTGAGCGGCCCGACGAAGTGCAAGTGGTGAAGGTGGAGAATGTGCCTTTCGAGGAATATAAGAAGGCCATGCTTTCGTGCGATGTGCTGCTCGATCAGCTCTATTCTTACACGCCCGCAATGAACGCGCTGCAAGCCATGGCCCAAGGACTCGTTGTCGTGAGCGGAGGAGAACCCGAATCCTATGAAATCTTGGGATGCACCGACATCCACCCGATAGTTAACGTCTTACCGAACGAGGCGGACGTGTATGAGCAGTTGCGTGCCTTGGTCGACCATAAAGCGCGCCTTCCTCAGCTCTCGCATGAGAGCCGGCTTTACATCGAACGCTACCATGACCATTTGAAAGTGGCACAAGCTTATCTCGACTTTTGGCAAAGTGTCGGGAAATAGGTTGCGAAACACGCGGAGTCCCATAGCGGTTCTCCCTTCCCGCCCAGCGTAAACAACAAGCGCGCACCGTCTCAGACGATGCGCGCTTGTTGTTTGAGAACGTCCACGGTGGACGTTCGAATTAGAGGCGTTTGAACACGATGTTCATGTAAGTCTTGTCCGTCACCACGGCAGGGACATTCACCAACTTGTAGGTGAGAATGCCGGTATCGTCGACGGACACGTCTTTGACTACCGTATTGTCGTAGTAAGTTACGAAGAAGCCCAGATCAGACACTTGTTCCACGGGCAAAGCCGTCGACGACGGGCTGGCCGTTGCGGGAGGTGTCACTGCGGCCAAGCTCGGTTGGAAGCGTTCGCGGTAAATTTTGTGCAAGTCGATGGTAAACATGGTGCCATCATACTCGGGCGCTGACACATCGGTGGGCATAATGTAGCCGGGCAAGTAGAAGAAGAGCGGCCAGGCACCGGGCATCGAACCGAACACGCCTTGTGCGTTGGCCACCACCACACGTTTAGGGTCGAAGTGGTTGGCTTTCGTTTGATCGTACTGGCCGGCTGCCGAAGTTGTTACGCCTTCTCCGGCTTTGGGGAGAGATTGGATGCGAGCCGTTCCGTTCACGTGCAGACGCTCCGTGGGAGCCGTTGCGTTCACACCAACACGGCCACGCTCGGCCTGGGCCATTGCGGAAGCGCCGCAAGTGAGCGCTGCCAGGAAAAGAATATGTCGAAGTTTCATGAGGGAAATCTATTGGAAAAGAGGAAGCAGTGGGAATCAGGTGGGAGTGGTCCGTCGATTAACGCGTGGTGGTGGTTCACCTTAGGGCGTTGATTCGGCATGCATACCGAAGGAGAGGTCGATCGACAAGCAAAAACGCCCGATCTCCCGAACTTCCGTCTTGCAGTGCGTTTATTTCAGTTTGAAGATCACATCCATGAACGTATATTCCGTGGCTTCCGATCCGGCGATCACGCGATATTTCAGTACACCGCTGTTGTTGATGCTTACATCTTTGAAGACGTTGGAATCATAGTAGGTGATGTAAAATTCCAGATCAGCCGCTTGTTCCACGGGGAGTGCGCCGGCAGACGGGCTCACTGCGCGGGTAGCTGCCGCAGAACCGGGAGTCGGAGTGCCGGTCGGGTTGGTGAATTGCTCCACATAGCGGTCGTAGAGATTGATTTCGAACATGCCCGACGTATTATTATAGTAATTGCTCGTAGTTTCGAGGGGCAATACGATGCAAGGCATGTGGAAGAACAGCGGCTTCACGGCCATGCTGTAACCAATTACACCGTTGGCGTCAGCTTGGATCACGCGGTGTGCATCGGCATCAAACGTCTGATCGCGACCACCGGCGGAGAGAGTGCCGTCGGGTTTCGTGTAAACCGAGGTGGCAGTTCCTGTCTTCGGAAGGGATTCCACGCGCACGCGCCCTTTCACGTGCAGATCTTCTGTAGGCACACGCACGCCGACGCCCACTGCATCCTGACGACTTTGCGCATGCAAAGCCACGGGCAGAAAGAGTGCGGGGATCGCCAGTGCCAAAAGTTTGGAGATACGATGATTCATTCTGTTGTTTTTTTGTTTCTGTTGTTCGGTTGCCGAGTAGCTCGGCGCATTTTCCGACGGGCGAATCCGAAGGAAGAGAGGACGTGGTCACTCGGTCAGTGAATTTCGGGGTGGCCTCGTTCAGGCGTCCCGACGTTTCACTCATCGCTTTCATCTCATGGACGAGCGGCGTACGTCTATCGGCTCACCACCCGACGAGATCGACTGATGGTAGCTACTTATACGCGTACAAATTTAGAGACTATCGACAAATAGTGGAGAGAAACAAGCCAAGAAACCGCTCTATTTATACGAATAGTGTCTGTGTTGTTATGTCTATGTTGCAAAATTCGCTCATTTGAGCGCATCCTCGTTCGGTTTATCTGAAAAAAGGCAGGCTCGGGCGCGCCTTTCGTTTAGCCACAACCATGTACCTAATCTTTTCTGGTACAGTGGGAAAAAGTTGTTCTGCGCGGGGTAGCGTCCATTCCGGTTTGCGGTTGGCCGAATGCGCTTTTTTCCAAAAAACGCCGTTTTTACTGCTGTTTCTTCAACGTAAAAGCCCGCAAGCTCCCATTGGGGCCTTGCGGGCTTTGCGTGGTTAGGGTCGCGGCGGAGGCGATGTGACGAAAGAACACGACACGGTGCCGACACTCCGCGATGCCTATTTATCGGTTGAGATAGTTGAGCACGTTTTGCTCAATGCGCTGCATGAGGTCGGTGTGCTCTTCACGATCGAAGGGCTTGCCCGTGATGTGCTCGTAGAGTTCGATGTAGCGGTCGGAGATGTTGGCTACGATTTCGGGCGTCATTTCCGGCACTTGCTGGCCTTCTTTGCCTTGGAAGCCGTTGGCCATGAGCCATTCGCGCACAAATTCTTTCGAGAGTTGCTTTTGCGGTTCGCCTTTCTCGAAACGTTCCGTGTAACCGTCGGCATAGAAATAGCGGCTGGAGTCGGGCGTGTGAATCTCGTCCATGAGATAGATCTTGCCGTCGTGCTTTCCGAATTCATACTTAGTGTCCACGAGAATCAAACCGCGTTCGGCAGCCATTTTCGTGCCGCGTTCGAAGAGCGCCAGCGTGTAGCGTTCCAACACTTCGTATTCTTCGGGCGTGGCCAATCCGCGTTCAAGAATCTCGGCTTTAGAAATGTCTGCGTCGTGTTCGCCGATTTCAGCTTTTGTGGTAGGCGTGACGATCGGAGTGGGGAACTTCTCGTTCTCGCGCATGCCGTCGGGGAGAGGAATGCCGCAGATTTCGCGGGCGCCGGCCTTATAAGCGCGCCAAGCGCTGCCGCAAAGATAACCGCGAACGATCATTTCGATGGCGAAACCTTCGCAGGTCACGCCGACGGTCACCATCGGGTCGGGAGTGGCTTCCTTCCAGTTCGGGCAAATGTCCGTGGTTGCGTCGAGAAACTGTGCCGCGATTTGGTTGAGCACCTGTCCTTTGAAGGGAATGCCCTTCGGCAGCACGACGTCGAAGGCTGAAATTCTGTCGGTGGCCACCATGACGAGACGATCGCCGAGGTTGTAGACATCGCGTACCTTCCCATGATAGACACTACGTTGTCCCGGGAAATGGAAATCGGTTGTTGTGAGAGCACTCATGATGTTTTATTTGAGGGGTTGAGTTGTTGCTTCGTTGGCGGGCGACGCGGGGGCGGTGGCTGCCGCGTCTGGTCCCTTTTCTGCCTTGTTGCGCGCGTCGGCGTCGTAGGCTTCCACTATACGGCTGACCAATTTGTGGCGGACGATGTCTTTTTTCGTCATTTCGACGAAGGCGATGCCCGGCACATTGCGGAGAATGCGTTGGGCCTCCACCAGGCCGCTCCGTTGCGAGGACGGGAGGTCAATCTGTGTGCGGTCGCCCGTGATGATCATCTTCGTGTTCCAGCCCATGCGCGTGAGAAACATTTTGATTTGCGCCGAGGTGGTGTTTTGCGCTTCGTCCAAAATCACGACAGCGTCGTTCAGTGTGCGACCGCGCATGAAAGCCAAGGGGGCAATCTGGATCACTTGCTGATCCATGTACTCTTGCAACTTGGCCGGCGGGAGCATTTCTTGCAGCGCATCGTAGAGGGGTTGAAGATAAGGGTCGATTTTGTCTTTCATGTCCCCCGGCAGGAAACCCAGCTTCTCGCCGGCTTCGACGGCAGGGCGACTCAAGATGATCTTCTTGATCTCTTTGTTCTTGAGTGCCTTGACGGCGAGGGCTATCGCCACATAGGTTTTGCCCGATCCCGCAGGGCCGACGGCAAACAGCATGTCGTTCTTAAAATAAGCCTCCACCAGCTTGCGTTGGTTCTCCGAACGCGGAGCAATGGGCTTGCCCGAAGTGGAATAGACAATGGTGTTGCGATCCTCGCCCGTGTTGCGATCGCCGTGGCGCGTGATTTCGACTACTTCCTCCTCACTCAGTTGGTTGAAGCGTGCACAATGACGTTGCAGGGAGGCAAAGGTCTCTTCAAATTCTGCCATGTCCTCTTCGGCGCCCATGACTTTGAGCACATTGTCGCGCCCAATGATGCGGAGTTTCGGTCGGAGCGCGCGGAGGAGGCGCAGGTTGGCATTGCCGGCGCCGAAAAAGGTGGCCGGATCGGCTTCTTCAAGCAAGAAATGCTTTTCTATCATAGACTCGTGCGAGTGGGGTGCGCAGCTTCACGAAGGAGCGGGGCGCCACATGGGAAGTGAGGGAGTGAAATGTGGGGCAATATTGCCGTTGTTGCGAGAGCAAAGGTAATGGTTTCCGTGCAGGTGGCAAAGGCGCGCCGCCCCTTTCTCCGATGAAAAAGAGGTGTCAAGTCTTATATCTACCTTTGAATTAGGTAGTTAGGTGATTCTGTCCAACGCTCATTCTTAGCAGTGCGTAGAAATCTGTTTCTGCAAAGATAATTGGTTATTTTCAGGTGGCAAAATCTGTACACAGAAATTCAATGTACCACCGTTAATAAATCCTGAATACATATTGCTTTTGTAATTTCTAATCTTGCAAAATAGCACCATTTGAGGGGGCTGAATTACTTTAGAAAAATTGCCGCGCGTGAAAAACAGGGGGGGCGTGTGATTTTCTGCCCTCCCCTCAAAATTGACCCCTCCCCCCCCCTGATTTCAACCTCTCATCACCTTCATTTCCCCTCTTTATTTGCCCTCTGCTGCATTATCCCTTTCATTGCTGTACAAGCGTCCACCATCAACAAGAAACACGCTTACACGTCAAATAAACGCTGTATCCTTGCAAGGGAACATTGAGAACAAAAAAAGAACAGACAAGAAATAAATCTCATCTGCTCTTATCATGACAAATAAAAAAGCATTTCATTCTTCTTCTTTCTTCTTCTGCATGTCTGCAATGCTCTGCTGCAATAGGTGTCGATAATGTATGTCTAAACCGAGTAACGCGGCGCAAAATGAGAATAGCATGCCTGCACTTGTTTGAATGGTTATATCTATGATCGCGATTGGATTGTAGAAGAACGCGGTCACAAGCAAGAAAATCCCTACTGCTGCAAAGATGTAGGCCAATATAATTTGTCCGTCTTTTGTATCACGTTTGCCGTCTTGGTTAAGGTCAAGGAAGTTCATAGGTTGGTGTATTAAACATAATTATTTTAGTTCATCAGATCCCGAGTTTCTTTTCTATTTTACTGAGACGTTGGCCAAACTCATTGAGCTTGGTTCTGACAAATGCAGACGTGTTGATTGAATCCAAAACCAACCCGCGTTGCTCTTTTATATCATCTGTGTTCTCCTGAATCTTCTTGCTTATCTCTTCAAGTTTGTCCGTAATCATTGGGAGAAATATATTGTTCAGATTGTTCACGTCTGCTTGTGATATTGGGGATTCCAATAAGATTCTCCACTTGGTGGATTCCTCACTTGGCTTCTCACTATTATTATTCACAAGCGATATATATGTTTTCCCCTCAAATGCAACAACGTCAAGGTCTTCATATATGCTTTGTTTCCATCTACCTTTGTAGTTTGGTATTACTTTCCCGATTTCATATTCCATGGTATTGTTTCTATTATTGGATTGTTATTGTAAGTTGGTAATCATCGATTTCAGGCTTCACGTTATCTTTGATGATATCAGGCACATACAATTTGAGCATGCCCGTTTGTTTGTCAATGTAAGCCCTCATCATTTTATAGGGGTTGATAATCATATTGTCATTATAAGGTGGTTATTTCTAAGGTTGAAAGCTGTTGGTTTGCTCATATTATAATCATCAGAACTTGACCTCACGACTCTTGGTTTGGTCTCATCGTGGTTTATTAAATCCCCATTGCGTTTCTGCTTTCTGTTCTTATCCTTCTTCACGATTGGCTGAAAGGTACTTATATCCTTCAATTCAAGAAAGGTATAAGTATAATTCATCTGCTGTGGGTCAAATGTGTATGAGGTGGGAATGAAGCTCTTATCAGGAAACCAACTGCTTGTTATTGAAGAAATAAAGCTCAGTTCACGATTTAGAGTTATCTCCATCTTCAATTGTGGGGTCTGATATTGATTTATCGCTCTTGTTATTATATTATCCTCAGGTGTTCCAAAGTATAAACCATAATCTAATCCTCTAAGTATTTGCACGCCCTTTTCTTGTGAGTAGAAATATGGGGCTGAATAACTTGTCGATTTTCCACCAACGTGGGTGCAAACCTTTAATTCAATATCGCTTTTCTCCTCAATGAATTTGTTATCGCTCAAAACGTTTTCATATACCGTTTCTGTGTCGTCTGTGCTGTTGCTCAATCCATATATACTTGCTTGATAATCAGAAATGATATTGCAACCTTCTGTTCCTCTATATTTTTCATAGTACTTCTCATTAAATAGCTTGCCTTCTTTTATCTTGGTCACAAGTCTCATTGAAGTAAACGGGCGCATAAATTCAAAGAAAATATCTCCCGTCTGATTTATTGGGAGTGCGACATTTATGCCCTTATGTTCTCCAAATAATAGCGAGGTCTTCCAATCCGTGTTTGTGTTTGGAACAATTAGATTGCCTCCATCATCATATTGAACTGAGCAATTATATGGTTTGTCTTGCCACTTCTTTTCTTTATCATTGTAGTACTTATCACCAAATCGCAAGCGATACAATAGTTCTTTATAATCATTCTTCTGTAACTTCTTACAAGGTAGATATGAGCCCCAATAACAAGAGAAATTGAAGTTGATATTCACTATATTCCCAAATGGGTTATCATTTGTGGTAACTCTTGCGATTTGATGAGAAAATAATACTTGGTCTATTGATTGGTTTATTTCCGACCAATCATCTTTTTGTTTTGAGAGGTCAAGGAATAGTTCTTTATTCTGTGAGTTACCAAAGGCCGTTTGAAAGATGAATGCTTTCTTTAGTGATACTGATTTTGGTGTTGCTCCAAACTCTTCTTTTTTTATCTCTTGTGTCTCATATTCACAAGGGGCTGAAACGTTATGAGAGAATAGGAAATCCTTATTGAGGGTGGTTTCATTTGCAATAGGAAGTTTGGTGGTGTATTCTCTATTCTCATCCTTTGGGTGGGAGTAGAATGTAAAATCTTCATAGGGGTCAAAATGATTGTACCTCAAAAACACGTTATGTGCTCCGATTTGATTATTGAAGACTTTGAAGAGCTGCACATGCAAAGAATCTTCACCCGTTGAATCACAAAGCGTGGACGCCCCATATTGTCCTTTTACCCCATATCCTGAACAAGGCTCTAATTCCATATCTTCAAACTTTGGTATCTTCTTATCAACGGGATAATGTTTTGCCGTCAAAGTCACTTTGTTGTAACTTGGGAGGAGTGATATATTACAATCGTCGCTTGATATGTCTTCTTTGTTGAGTGTTTCATTTTCTCTTATGAAAGTAACCGTTTGTATTTCCCCACTTTGAAGATTAAATTGCGCATACTCCTCACAATGTGGGTCTAATAATAGAACGTCTTCCCCTTGCGTTGTGAGGGTAAAACCAAGGTACTTGCAAATCTCTTCAAGGATTTCAAGGTAACTCATTGCTTCATTATCCTCATTGAAAAAGTTCTCTTGTGGAATGCACAAATCCAAAAAGTTATTGGGTGTGGTGGGATAAATGCACGTTTTATATATGCTTCCCAACTGAAAAAAGGCAAGTTGAATATAATCCTTTATGGTCAAGTGGTGCTTGGTCTCTTGTCGCTTATACTGACAATTCTTCAACGTGGATAAAGCGTCTTGGCATTCAAGTTCAAATTCATCTCCAACGGAATTTATAAACGCTTGGTTGTAGGCGTTGGGCGTTGAAAAACCTACCCATAAAGTTTTGTATCTCCCTCCTTCTTCCTTCTGTAAGGTAACAAAGACATTATTACCCAAGGCGTTGTTTAGGCTCTCATCAAATTGAGATTGTAGGAAACGCACGGTCATTGTAGAACAACGATAAGGCGCAAATACATCATCGGAATTTGAATCATATTCAATAGAAATAGGGTTGGCAAGAAGAGTTATTTCCTCCCCTTGCCCTTGTCCCAAATTGCTATTATATTGCTGATAAACCGTTATGATAACCACCTTGTATAAGGTGTCCTTTATATCACGGAAAAAACCATACTTGTACATTATAAACGTGATTTGCTTGAATTATAATTGTTCAGAACGCCAACCAATTGTTTTCCTTCAATGTGGAATTTTACTGCACCTGAAATCGGGGCGCTGCTGCTTGTTGTTCCTTGTTGAATTGTGTTCCAAAGGCGGCCTTGTTGGGTG
>ERZ773013.392-NODE-392-length-27611-cov-8.491218_pt1 | contig 27611 bp, 17 predicted proteins | sample MGYA00511670_ERZ773013 | MGnify/ENA primary metagenome ERZ773013 (study PRJEB29015, sample SAMEA2738120) | human oral metagenome | biome: human oral; feature: human-associated habitat; material: saliva | place: China | collected 2257 ... | reverse complement strand
GCCCTGCTGCCCACAAGCGACTCGTCGAGGGAGAGCCCCTCTGCCTGGCAGCAGACGACATGGGCGCTCCTGGGAGACTGCAGGGCAGACCCCACTACCTCAAAGAGCCTCATGCGCATGGAACCCACGAGGTCCTTAAGGCTCACATGGCTGCTCTTCATAAGCTGGTTTAAGTGACATGCCCACAAGCGTGTCTTTTGCATGCTTTGCCCCTGTGGTAGCGAAAAGCTTCGATATCGCTATAGCCGATCCTATCTTCGCTGAGAAGGTCCTGCCACAGGAGCGGCACTTCCATGATGGCCTTGTGCAGAGTGCCCCTTACAGAAGAGGTCTGCAGATCTGTACCTTAAGCATCTTTTGGGTTTACCTGCAAGCGCAGATCCCGCTGTCTTCTTAGCGATGCCCATCTTCTCGATCCGCTGCAGTATCATTGAGTCCGGCCCTCCCATTTCTCGATGTCTTTGTTTGGTGACATGCATTGTAGGCAAAGGTCCGGACAACACTGGACCCTTCTCAGGTCAATCGTGGTCTAACAGAGAGAAAGACTTAAACTGAAGAGGAAAGAAGACAGGGTAAACAACGTTTAAGTTTTGATGGGAGGCGGCAATGGATATTTCGCGAGAGACAGATTATGCTCTCCGTATGGTAGCAGCGCTTATAAACCATCCCGGTGACAATCCATCAGTGAGAAGCGTTGCTGAAGAGTTTGAGATTCCGTATTCGTTCGCGCAGTCCATACAACATTCTCTGACCGAGGCTGGCGTTATCGTCAGTACCCGTGGTGCCCACGGCGGCATGTATTTAGCGATTGATCCCGATCAAGTCACGCTGCTCGATTTTGTTCAGATGCTGCAGGGCCCCGTTCTGCTATCCGCATGCGAAACCTGTGGCGAAAATGGTGAGGACTGCCCACGTAAGCCGTACTGTACGTACGATCCAATTTGGACGTTTGCACAGGATAATCTACGTAAATGTCTCTCCTCATTCACACTGAGGGAAGCCGCGAATGGTATTGGCCCTGCCAGGTTGAGAGAACTCTCAAACAAAGAATTGGGAGTACTCGACTTCAAGAAGGAAGATACGCCTGAGGATGACTCGGACGACGAAGTGGCTGACCGCATTCAGGTACTATGAGGAGCACCCCTACATCGAGGGAGCTCGCTGCCTTTCACAAGGAAGTCCTGCAGGAGGGCAGAAAGCTCTACCGTGATCTTCCTTGGAGGCACACACAGGATCCCTATGAGATCTGGATCTCCGAAGTGATGCTCCAGCAGACCCAGGTGTCCCGCGTCGAAAAGCGTTGGCCTGCCTGGCTCGCCGAATTCCCCACGCTTGAGACACTGGTGACAGCTACACGCGCCCAGGTGTTGAATGTGTGGCAGGGGATGGGCTATAACCGGCGTGCGCTTTCGTTGTTGCGCGCTGCACGCCAATTGGTTGATGCGGGCACTTCCATCCCCTCAGAGGAGAATGCACTCGTGGCCCTTCCGGGCATTGGGGCTACAACTGCAGCGGGGATCCGCGCCTTTGCGTTTGACCTTCCCAGCGTGTATCTGGATACGAATGTGCGCTCTGTCTTCCTGTATTATTTTTTTCGTGGAGAAAGTAAAATCTCTGATGCGATATTGCGGCCGATTGTATGCGCCACCTGTCCCAAGAACGATACCGATCCAACTGATGATCCGAGAACGTGGTACTATGCCCTGCTCGATGTTGGGGCTTGTTTAAAAAGAATGATTCCTAATCCCTCAAGACAAAGCGCTTCGTATTCGAGGCAATCAAAGTTCGATGGATCGCACCGGCAGAAGCGTGCAGAAATTTTGAAAATAATTTTGGGGGAACCTGAGGGGATAACGACAGAGGGCATTGCGGACCAGGTAAATGAGGTTGAGGAGTGTGCAGGTAGGCCGCCAGTAAGCACGCACGAAATCCAAAGGATTCTAAACGAGCTACAAAAAGAAGATTTTTGTAGGTTTAATGATAATGATGTATGGTTAGCCTAGTGGATATAGGATGTTGAACTGCGGTGGAAAGGGAACTTACCGCAGACAGAGATAGATACACCGTGTAACCCAAAAAAGGAGTGTTGACATGGCTGTAAACTTTGATGAGTCACAGACTAAGAAGAACCTTGAAGCGGCATTCGCCGGCGAGTCTCAGGCGAGTGTGAAATATTCCTATTTTGCAAACCAGGCAAAGAAGGACGGCTACAACCAGTACGGCGACATCTTTACTGAGACTTCCAACAACGAGAGAGCCCACGCGAAGATGTGGTTCAACTATCTGCACGGTGGCAAGACCCCCGACACCCTCTCCAATCTGAAAGAGGCTGCAGGTGGCGAGCACTATGAGTGGACCGAGATGTATCCGGGCTTCGCTGAGACCGCACAGAAGGAGGGCTTCACTGAGATCGCTGCCAAGTTCCGTATGGTTGGCGACATCGAGAAGGGCCACGACGAGCGCTACAATAAGCTGATCGAGCATGTTGAGAAGGGCGACGTCTTTACGCGTCCGGGCGTCAAGGTCTGGAAATGCATGAACTGCGGTCACCTGCATGTCGGCCCGACGGCTCCGAAGGTCTGCCCGGTCTGTGGACATCCACAGTCCTTCTTTGAGGAGCAGTGCGTCAACTATTAATGGTTGTAAGCAGTGAATTTTGCTGATTGCCAGCGTGTCTGGAGTATCTCTCCGGACACGTTTTTTGTTATATTCTGCCTGATTGATAGGGCTATCAATTTCATAGATAACTGACGGCAGGATCTGAGAATAGCGATGTGGAGCTTAAAACTCTAGGCGTGCGCTAGTATTTCGGTCATGGAAACGTTGATTCAGACATACACGAGCAGGCGAATGATTGAGCCCGGGTTCTTCTAGAAGCCGCACGGGCGGCACAGGACCGCGGGCAGGAGACATCCCCTTGAACACATTTGGAATACACGCCTCAAACAGAAAGCGAGCAGCACATGCCTTTCGAACTCAACCCTGATTTTGTCAAAGACCCTGAGAAACATTTTGAGACTCTGCAAGTTCACGCTGGGTGGTCTCCCGATCCGGTCACCGGTTCCTCAGCCCTCCCGATCTACGCCTCTGCAGCTTTCCAGTTCGACGATGCTGCTGACGGCGCCGCAAAGTTCGCACTGACCAAGCCGGGCAACGTCTATGGCCGTCTGACCAATACCACCACCGACGCGCTTGCCGCGCGTATTGCAGCGCTCGAAGGCGGCACCGGTGCAGTCGCGGTTGCCTCCGGACACGCGGCAGAGATCCTGGCCCTCACCAACATCGTCGACGCGGGTGATGAAATCGTCGCGTCGAGCTCGCTGTACGGTGGCACCTGGAATATCTTCCTGCACACGCTGCACGATCTTGGCGTCAACACGACAATCGTCGACAATAACGATATCGACGCGTTCGTTAAGGCGACGGATGAGAAGACGAAGCTCTGGTACGTCGAGACAATCGGCAACCCGTTGGTCGACGTCGCGGATGTCCCGGCGCTCGTTGAGGCCGCGAACTCGCTGCCGTCCAAGGTGCCGGTATTCGTCGACAACACCTTTGCGACGCCGTACCTGTATCGCCCGGCAGAGGACGGGGCGGCGGTTGTGATCGAGTCTTTGACCAAGTGGATCGGCGGACACGGTGCAGCCCTCGGCGGCGCAGTCATCGACGCAGGCAGCTACGATTGGAAGGCCCAGGCGGACAAGTATCCGACGATCGCCGGACCGGACCCGTCCTACCACGATATGGTCTTTGCCGATGCGGCCTCAAAGAATCCGTTCTCGACGCGTGTGCTTGCCAACAAGCTGCGTGACTTCGGCCCGACGCTCTCTCCGTACGCGGCGCAGGTCATCGCGCTCGGTGCAGAGACCCTCTCACTGCGCGTTCAGCGCCAAAGCGAAAACGCGCTCGCGGTGGCAAAGTATCTGAAGGACAGCCCGAAGGTCAGCTGGGTCCGCTATCCCGGCCTGGAAGATGATCCTACCCACGATATTGCGAAGCGGCTCCTGCATCATGGGTACGGCGGCGTTGTCGTCTTCGGCGTCAGGGGCGGCCGTCAGGCAGGCCTCAATGTGGTGAACAACGTGAAACTCTTCACACACCTGGCTAACGTCGGTGACGCAAAGTCCCTGATCATCCATCCGGCTTCCACCACGCACTCTCAGCTGACCCCTGAGCAGCTGAAGGAGGCGCACCTCTCAGAGGATCTGATCCGCCTTTCCATCGGAATCGAGGACATCGACGACATTATCGCCGACCTCGACCAGGCGCTGGCAAAGGCGTAACCGATCAGGCGATACAACCTAGTGCTGGTTTGCGGCATTCCGCTTGCGCGAGCGAGATGCCGTTTTCTTTGAGGCGTGCTTGCCGTGCTTGCGGAACCGGTCGGGATTGCCAAACGAGGGGCATAGATCCGCCAGGGGACACCCGTCACAGTGCGGGTGCTGCGAGCTGCAAGTTTCACGCCCGAAGTGGATCCACTGCTCATTGACGGGGCTCCAGAGCTCCTGAGGGATGAGCTTCAGCAGATCCTGCTCTGCTGCCAGTGGCGTCGAGGCTTTGGTGAACCCTAGGCGCGTTGCGATACGGAAGACGTGGGTGTCGACCGCGATACCCTCGGTAATGTGGAAGGCTCTGTTCAAGACGATGTTGGCGGTTTTTCTGCCGACGCCCGGAAGTGACGTGAGTTCCTCCATCGTGTGGGGGACCTGCTCGTTGTAGTCGGAAACCAGGATCTGGGCCGTCTCAACGCAGTGCTCAGCTTTTGTGCGCCAGAATCCGATAGAGCGGATGACCGTCCCCACCTCAGCGGGATCGGCTGGCGCTAAGGAGGCGGGATCGGGCCAACGCCTAAAGAATTCGGGGGTCACTTTGTTGACGGAGGTGTCGGTTGACTGCGCGGAAAGCATGACACAGATCAACAGCGTGTAGGGATCCGTGTACTGGAGTGCACTCCTGACATCCCCGTAGAGAGCCTGCATGCGATGGCAAACTTCGATCGCTCTCGCACGCTTAACGGCGAATGACTCCTTAGACATAATTTACTCCTTCTGATAAACGGGAGTATGGTAGTTTATCTTCTAAATAAGATACGGTGACACAGGCTCACTATACCCGTTTAGAAGTCTCGTTACCCTCCGCTCGGGCAACATCTGCGCGGCGAGGGCGTCAAAGAGACGTAAGATAAATCGAGGCTCTCGAAAATGAGGAGGGTTTATGGCTCTTGAGACAAAGGATCCGACATATGTGATCAGCTCGGATGACTTGTATCTGATGGCTCAGGGAAACTGGTATCGCAGCTATGACAAGTTGGGGGCGCACCCCGCTACTCAAGATGGGCAGGATGGCTACAATTTTGCGGTATGGTGCCCCGACGTTGTTTCCGTCTCCGTCGTCGGAGAATTCAACAATTGGGATCCTAACGCCGACCACCTCTATGAGACGAAGACCGGTGGAGTTTGGACCGGCTTTATCCCAGGAGTACATCAGGATCAGTGCTATAAATACGCGATCGAGCCGCAGCAAGGGGCAGAGCTCATCCATAAAGCGGACCCGTATGCCTTCCATGCGCAGTGCCCACCTAACACCGCCTCGGTGACGACCGATATCAGCACCTATACCTGGAAAGACGACACCTGGATGAAGCGGCGCCACAAGCGCGTCATGCTCAAAGAGCCGCTCAACATCTTTGAAGTCCATTTGGGCTCCTGGAAGCGCCACGATGATGGACTTGAGGGTAACCATACGCAGCCGCCTGAGGGCGAGACCGCTGGCGGCTCATATCTGACCTACGACGAGCTTTCGGTCGAGCTCGTAGACTACGTCAAGAAGATGGGATACACCCACATTGAGCTGCTCCCGGTGATGGAGCACCCGTTCGATGGCTCCTGGGGCTACCAGGTCACCGGCTACTATGCCCCGACTTCACGCTATGGCTCCCCGACGGAGTTCATGCACTTTGTCGACGCCTGCCACCATGCGGGCATCGGCGTGATCCTCGACTGGGTTCCTGGTGGCTTCTGCAAGGACGCCCACGGCTTGGGACGCTTCAACGGCCAGAAGCTGTATGAGGAGAAGGAGCACCCCAACTGGGGTACCTACAAGTTCAATCTGGGCCGCGGTGAAGTCAGGACCTTCCTGATCTCCAACGCGCTCTATTGGATCGCTGAATACCATGCGGACGGCCTGCGCATGGACGGCGTGAGCTCCATGCTCTACATGAACTTCGGTATCGATGACCCGGCGCAGAAGCGCTACAACTCAAAGGGCACCGAGGAGGACCTGCAGGCTTCTGACTTCATCCGTAAGACCAACTCCGCGGTGGGACGCTACTATCCTGACGTTATGATGATCGCCGAGGAGTCCACGGCCTGGCCGCTCGTCACCTATCCGCCTGAGGTCGGAGGCTTGGGCTTCAACTTCAAGTGGGATATGGGCTGGATGAACGACACCCTGCACTACTGCCAGACCGACTTCCCGTACCGTCCAAAGAACCACCGGATGCTGACGTTCTCGATCATGTACACCTTCAACGAGAACTTCATTTTGCCGCTCTCGCACGACGAGGTCGTGCATGGCAAGTGTTCACTGATCGGCAGGATGCCGGGAGACTACTGGCGCCAGTTCGCCGGTATGCGTGCCCTGGCGCTCTACCAGATGACCCATCCGGGCGGCAAGCTCAACTTCATGGGTAACGAGATCGCCCAGTGGATCGAGTGGCGTGAGTATGAGGGCATCCAGTACTTCCTGACTGAGCAGCACGAGGCGCACAGAAAGCAGCAGGTCTTCATCGCGGCACTCAACCATCTGTTCACGAGCGAGCCTGCGCTGTATCAGCGCAACTATGACTCCGCAGGCTTTGAGTGGATCGACGCGGACGACGACAAACAGTCGCTCATCTCCTTCATCCGCAGAGGTGACGACCCGAAGGATGACCTCGTTATCGTTATCAACTTCGACGTCGCAGCGCATGAGGACTTCCGCATCGGCGTCCCGCGCTCCGGCATCTACAAGGAGATCTTTACGAGCGATGCGGAGAAGTATGGCGGCTCCGGCATCCACAACACCGGCAAGCTCAAATCTGAGGATGAGCCCTGGAACGGGCAGGACAACTCAATGGTCCTGCGTGTTCCGGCGCTCGGCGGCATCGTGCTGAAGCGCACCGGTGACTTCCCGAAGCCCAAAAAAACTGCCAGGAAAACAGCGACCAAAAAGGCCGGAACCGCAGCGAGAGCTGCAAGAAAGCAGAAGACCGCAGCGACAAAAACTACCTCAACGAAAAAGCAAACTAAATCTTCGACGCGCTCTGGTGTATCCTCAACAAGGAAGACAAGAAGTGCAGCGGGCACGGCTGGCACAAAAAAGTCTTCCAAGACGAAGTCACCCAAGACCACACGCCCCAGCAAAGGCAGTAAGGCTTAAGCTGCGCTGGTATAGAAGAAAGGTAGTTATGGCAAATCTCTTCAAAAGCAACAAAGCTCCTAAAGAGCCTGTAAACACGCTGTTTAAGAGCAAGCAGGATTTCATTGATCAGCTGCGGGATATGTGCCAGACCGAGCGGTCGCGCACGTTTGAGGAGTGCACCGATCGCGAGCGCTTCCTGTGCTTAGCTCGCCTCATCGCGCAGAAGGCGCGCCACATTGAGGGCAGCTGCTGCGAGAGGGCCACGAAGCAGGTGTACTATTTCTCCCTCGAGTTTTTGCTTGGCCCACTCCTGGACAACTATCTGATCAATTTCGGAATCCGCGGCTTTGTTGAGGATGCCCTGAAAGATATGGGGACAGACCTTGAGACGCTGTGCTCAAAGGAAGCTGACCCGGGTCTCGGCAACGGCGGCTTAGGACGTCTGGCAGCGTGCCTGCTTGACTCCATGGCTGCCCTGGGGATCTATGGCAACGGCAACGGTATGCGCTACCACTATGGTCTCTTCCGTCAGGAGATCGTCGGCGGCCGACAGGTTGAGGAGACTGACAACTGGCTGCAGTACGGCTTCCCCTGGGAGGTCAGAAAGCTGGAGAGCAAGATCGTTGTGCGCTTCGGCGGTGAGGTTATCCGCCACCAGGAGGGTGGTCACTACTGGTACACCTGGGAAGGCGGACAGAAGGTCGACGCGGTGCCGTACGATGTGCCGATCGTGGGCTACGGCGGAAAGACCGTCAACAAGCTCCGTATCTGGGGCGCAAAGCCGCACACGCCTGACTTCGATCTGGACGCCTTCAACGCCGGTGACTATGCCAAGGCCTTCAAGTCTCGCTCGGATGTCGAGGCTATCTCGACGATCCTGTATCCGAACGATGCGGGAGAGCACGGACGCCTGCTGCGCTTAAAGCAGGAGTACCTGTTCGTCTCCGCAGGCATTCAGTCGATCCTCAGATACTATGAGAAGCAATATGGGGATGCCTGGAAGGACCTGCCCGACCACGTACGCATCCACACGAACGATACACACCCTGCACTGTGCGGGCCTGAGCTCATGCGTATCCTCGTCGACGAAAAGGGACTCGACTGGGACAGCGCGTGGGATATTGTGACCCACACCGTGTCCTATACCAACCACACGATCATGCCTGAGGCGCTCGAGAAGTGGCCGATCAGCATGCTGCGCGCCCAGGTTCCGCGTACCTACATGTTCATCGAGGAGATCGACCACCGCTACCGTGAGAGCTTTCCGCACGACGCGCCGAACTGGAAAGACCAGCTCCAGCGCACCTCGATCCTGTGGGATGGCCAGTGCCGGATGGCGAACCTGTCCGTCATCTGCTCGTATTCTGTCAACGGCGTCTCCGCGCTCCACACCGAGATCCTGGAGACCTCGACGCTGAAGGACTTCTATGATCTGAACCCGGAGAAGTTCAACAACAAGACCAACGGCGTATCACACCGCCGGTTCCTGGGTGAGGCCAACCCGGCCTACTCAAAGCTGATCACCGATGCGATCGGCGACACGTGGATGGCTGATGCCAACGAGCTCGAGAAGCTGATCCCCTATGAGCAGGACGAGGGCTTCCTGAAGCAGGTCCATGAAGTAAAGCAAGCGATGAAGGTGCGCCTGTCGAACTACATCGCCAAGACCATCGACGTGAAGCTCGACCCGGCCAGCATCTTCGATGTACAGGTCAAGCGGTTCCATGCCTACAAGCGCCAGCTTTTGAACATCTTCAAGGTGCTTGACATCTACAACCGCCTGCTGAATGATCCGGACTATAAGCCGCAACCGACGTCGTTCATATTCTCAGGTAAAGCAGCACAGAGCTACGATTTTGCAAAGGAGGTTATCCGTCTTATCAATTCCGTCGCAGATGTGATCAACCACGACGATCGTGTGAACGACACTATCCAGGTTGCATTTGTGCCAAATTTTGCGGTTTCCAATGCACAGCTGATCTACCCGGCCGCTGATATCTCAGAGCAGATCTCCACCGCTGGCACCGAAGCTTCCGGTACCTCAAACATGAAGCTCATGTACAATGGTGCGATTACGCTTGGGACCTATGACGGCGCGAACATCGAGATCGCAAAACTGGTAGGAGACGAGAACATCAAGATCTTCGGTCTCAGAACTGAGGAAGTGAACGACCTGAGGGCTTCCGGTTACTATGCGTGGGATGAGTACAACGCAGACCGCAACCGGTTGGGCAGGGTAGTCGACGAGCTGGTCGATGGCACGCTCAGCCACCTCTCCGGCAACTTCGAGAGCATCCATGACTACTTGATGGTCAACAACGACCCCGACCTTGTCCTGAAGGATTTCCACTCCTATGTGGATGCGTGGGAAGAGCTTTCCAACGATTATCCAGACACGATCAAATGGAACCGTGCGGCCCTCCACAATACCGCTAAGGCCGGATATTTCTCTTCTGACCGTACTATCCGGGAATATGCGCGCGATATATGGCATATAGATATTGAGGAGTAATGTTTTTCCATGCACTGAAAAGTGCTGAGTAAAGCTGAAAGGGGAGAAGTCAGCATGAGTAAGAAAAATGAATGCTTAGCTATGCTTCTTGCTGGCGGGCAGGGTTCCAGGCTCAAGGCTTTGACCAAAGAGGTCGCTAAACCTGCTGTTTCGTTTGGCGGAAAGTTCCGCATCATCGACTTCGCGCTGTCCAACTGCGCCAATTCCGGTATCACGACAGTCGGTGTCTTGACCCAGTATCGCCCCTATCTGTTGCACTCCTACATCGGATCCGGTGAGGCATGGAATCTCGACGTCAGAAACGGCGGCGTATCCATCCTTCCACCGTTCGCGACCCAGTCAGGCGGCGCGTGGTACGAGGGCACCGCAGATGCAGTGACGCAGAACCTCGGTTACATCGAACACAACGATCCTGACTACGTGCTGATCCTCTCTGGCGACCAGCTCTATCGCATGGATTACAACGATATGCTTGAGAACCACAAGCGCCATAACGCCGATCTGACGATCGCCGTTATGCCGGTAGCCTGGGAAGAGGCTCCGCGTTTCGGTATCCTTACGACTGACGACGATGAGCGCATCCTGAAGTTCACCGAGAAGCCGGCGCATCCGGATTCCAACCTGGCCTCCATGGGCATCTACATCTTCAACAAGGACCTGTTGGTTGAGACCTTAAAAGAGGATGCAAAGGATCCAAACTCCTCGCATGACTTCGGCAGGGACATCATCCCGAAGCTCTTAAACGAGGGCAAGCGCCTGTATACCTACCGCTTCGAGGGCTTCTGGCGTGACGTGGGCACCATCGCCTCCTTCCACGAGACGAACATGGAGCTTCTGGGCTCTGAGCCAGCCTTCGATCTGTACGATCAGGCTTCCCCGATTATGTCCAACACCGTCCCGATGCCGCCGCACTACGTCGGTTCCGACGGCTCCATCGATGACTGCATCGTGGACAATGGCTGCCAGATCTACGGAGCGGCGAAGCATTCAGTGCTTTCAAGCGGTGTCTATATTGGGCCACACGCGGTGGTGCAGGACTCAGTCCTGCTCCCGAATGCCCGCGTTGAGCGTGGTGCGCAAGTCGTGAACGCGATCCTCGGCGAGCGTGCGGTTGTCAAAGAGGACACCGATTTCGGTAGTAGTGACGAAGATACAGCAGTCGCCGGAAACGATGCTGTATGTGGAAAGGAGGAGTAACCGTGCCTAAGGTAGTTGGTTTAATCACTTCCAATTATTCAGTCAAAAATCCGAGCCCATTCGTAGAGGGCATTCGGCCGGTTGCCGCCGTCCCGTTCCTTGGCAGATATCGCATGCTGGACTTTACGCTGTCCAACATGGTGAATGCCGGTATCCGTACGGTCGGTCTCATTATGCCGGATAACTATCGTCCCATCATTGACCACGTCGGCGCTGGCAAGGACTGGGGGCTTGACCGCAAGAACGGCGGCCTCTTCCCGCTTCCGGGTTCCTCTTTCGGCACCAGCCGCATCGGCGTAGGGGGTCGCTTCCTCATCCGTGATTTTGAGTCGAACCGTGAGTTCTTCGAGCGGTCCAACGCCGACTATGTGATCCTTTCGAGCTGCAACTTCGCCTATACGACCGACTTGAACGAGCTCGTGAAGTCACACATTGACTCCGGCGCTGACATTACCCTGGTGGTCTACCGCTCCATCGAGGATTCCAAGGACGTCAACGCAATCGTGACCGACGACGACGGAAACTTCGCCGGTCTCAAGAGCGGCTGCGCCTTCGGTGAGACCGCCTTTATGGACCTGGCCGTCGTGAACGGACCGGTCTTGAGAGAGCTCCTCGACTGGTACAAGAACGTCGATCACCTCGATCTGTTCGAGGCAATGACGCAGGACCTCTCCATGGTCGATAGTAAGCTCCACGAGTATCAGGGCTACGTCGCCCCGATCTTCTCAAAGGCGGCTTACTTCAAGCGCTCCATGGAACTGCTTGACCCGAAGGTCTCCAAACAACTCTTCCAGCCGGACTATCCGGTCATGACAAAGGCGCACGACACCACGCCGGCCAAGTATGAGCCGGATGCCCATGTCTCCAACTGCCTGGTTTCCTCAGGCTCCAAGATCTACGGTACCATCAAGAACTCAATCATCGGCCGCGCCTGCGTCATTGAGCCGGGAGCTTCCGTCACCAATGCGATCCTGGTCCGCAGCGTCCATGTTGGAGCTGGCGCCCACATTGAGAACGCGATCATCGACCGCAGCAACGATATCGCCGAAGGTACTGAGATGCGCGGTACGCCTGAATCGGTGTTGGTGCTTCCAAAAGGCAACGACTAGAACAATAAGTAGGCGTAAGCGATACGTTCTCAAAACAAATGGAAGATAAGATGGGTGATTCAAGACAACTCAATGTACTCTTTGCCTCTTCCGAGGTTGTTCCGTTTGTGAAGACGGGCGGATTGGCGGATGTGGCGGGCTCACTTCCGCGGGCCCTCAAGGACGCCGGATGCAATGTGTCGGTGATCATGCCGAAGTACTCTCGCATCCCGGATGAGTACAAATACAATATGCAGCACATCTGTGAGTTCTACGTGCCGCTGAGCTGGAGGAACGTCTGGTGTGGCATCGATAAACTCGCCTACAATGGTGTGGACATCTACTTCGTTGACAATGAGGGATATTTCAAGCGCGACGGTATCTACGGATACTTTGACGACGGGGAGCGCTTCGCGTTCTTCTCCAAGGCGATCCTCGAGTGCCTGCAGTACGTCCCTGAGCTCAACAACATCGACATCCTGCACTGCAATGACTGGCAGACTGCGTTAGCCCCGGTCTTCCTGTGTGAGTTCTACCATGGGGTCGGGAACTACGACAACATCAAGACGGTCTTCACCGTCCACAATGCGAAGTTCCAGGGCCAGTTCTCCAACCGGATGCTCAACGATGTCCTAGGGCTCGGCGGTATCCCGGCTGCGGCAGATCAGCTCTACTGCGACCGCGACTCGATCAACTTTATGAAGGGCGCGCTGTGCTACGCAGACAGGCTCACGACGGTGAGCCCGACCTACGCTTGCGAGCTGCAGATGCCGTTCTACGGCGAAGGCCTTGACGGTATATTTCGCAGAAGGTCCAATGTGCTCTCCGGCATTCTCAACGGTATCGATACCCAGGCCTGGAATCCCTCCAGCGATTCGCAGATCGCCGCCTACTACTCTATCTACGATATGAGCGGCAAAGCGGAGTGCAAACGTGCGCTGCAGGAGGAGCTCGGCCTCAGACAGGATCCGTTGCGGCCTCTGGTCGCAATGGTCGGCCGTCTGACCGAGCAGAAGGGCATCGGGTTGGTCCGGTACGCAATGGACTACCTGATGAGCCGCTGTGTTCAGATCGCCGTCCTCGGCACCGGCGACAAGGATCTCGAAGATTCGTTCAAGTACTTCGATTGGAAGTACGGCGACATGATGTCTGCCCGTATCACCTTCGACAGCGCATTGAGCCACCGCATGTATGCAGGTGCGGATCTCTTCCTGATGCCTTCTGAGTTTGAGCCCTGTGGCCTCTCTCAGATGATCGCAATGCGTTACGGCACCCTGCCGGTTGTCCGTGAGACCGGCGGCCTTAAGGATACCGTGAAGCCGTACAACAAATACACGGGCGAAGGAACCGGCTTCAGCTTCGCCAATATCAACGGCGATGAGATGGTGGGAGCCCTGATGAGTGCCTGCGAGGTATTCTGGACTGACCAAGACGCGTGGAAGAAACTCCAATATCAAGCCATGACTCAAGATTTTAGTTGGAGAAGAGCTGCAAATGACTATGTAGGCTTGTATCATAGTCTCCACCCGGAAGTATAGAGGTAAAATATTTTCCGGAATTCATTCGGAGAGAAAGTTGAGTCAGTTTGCGCGTTCAACACACGAGCTCTAATGCGTATTTCCGCAATCCTGTCGGTGCTGTCCCTGTGGGCAGCACCGTTTACTTGTCTCTAGACATCTGGGATGACCCCAACGCCACAGCTCAGATCCGTACCTGGGTCGATGAGCGTGGAGAGACGCTGATTGATATGGATAGACATCAGGAGGGCGATCGCCTGCATTTCACTGGCACGATCACTCTTGATACGCCGGAGCTTCTTTGGTATTACTTCAAAATCAAAGCCGGAGATGGTGGGACGTGCTATTACGGCACGCTCAATAACGCTACAACTGGAGAAGGCATACTCTATGGGCATGAACCTTCCAGCTGGCAGGTAACGGTGTATCTGACCCGGCAGGTCAGGCCAAAGTGGTGGTTAAACGGAATTGTCTACCAGATTTTCCCGGACCGGTTTAACCGCGGGAAGGATTGGAAGGCGCGTGTCCAGAGGGGACTCGTCGAGGACTGTAAGGACCGCAAAGGCCCCGGCCACCATCTTGTCGAGGATTGGAACCAACCGGTCCGCTATCAAAAAGATGGGGATGGGCGTGTCACCAGTTGGGATTTCTATGGGGGTACCTTGGAAGGCATCACCGAGAAGCTCGACTACCTGGCGGCGCTCGGTATCACGGTTCTCTACATCAACCCGATCTTTGAGGCCTCGTCCAACCACCGCTATGACACCGCGAACTTTATGAAGATCGACCCATTGCTGGGCGACGATGAGAGCTTCGAGCGTCTGTGCTCCGAGGCTGCCAGATACGGCATCTCGATCATGCTGGATGGCGTATTCAACCACACCGGCTGCGACTCGGTCTATTTCAATAAGTACGGCAACTACCCGGATGTCGGCGCCTACCAGAGCGCTGACTCCCCCTACCGCAGCTGGTACCAGTTCGATGAGAACGGCAACTATGCCAGCTGGTGGGGCAATGGGGATCTACCTGACGTCAATGAAAAAGACCCCGGCTACCATGAGCTGATCTGCGGCAAAGACGGCGTAGTCCGCCACTGGATGCGCCTCGGTGCCCGGGGATGGCGGCTCGATGTCGCCGACGAGCTGCCGGAATCCTTCATCCAGGACATCTACAGCGCGGCTAGAGCTGAAAAATCTGACGCCTGCGTGATCGGCGAGGTCTGGGAGGATGCCTCCAATAAGATCTCCTATGGATATCAGCGCCACTACCTCTTAGGTAACGAGCTTGACTCCACAATGAACTATCCCTTCAGGGGAGCGGTGCTCGACTTCCTGCTGAATAAGGTCGGTGCCCCGGAGACCGTGCAGCGTTTTGAACAGCTGTTCGAAAACTATCCACACGACGCTTTCTACGGCGCCCTGAATCTGCTCGGAAGCCATGACCGATCGCGTGTACTCACGCTTTTAGGTGGGGCGCCGAACCCGGATTCGATGGACGACAATGCGAAGTTCAACTTCCGTCTCAGCGACGGTCAGCTGAGCCTAGCGAAGAGCCGCTTGTGGGCTGCAGCGTTGATGCAGATGACGATGCCGGGTGTGCCGAGCGTCTACTACGGCGATGAGGCAGGCTGCCAGGGCTATACCGATCCGTACAACCGTGGGACCTTCCCCTGGGATCGCATCGATCGGGACTGCTTCAACATCTACCGCAATGCGATCGGCCTGCGCAAGACGCTCCCGGTCCTCACGAGCGGTGACTTCAAGCCCTTCGCAATCAACGATAACGTCTTCGGCTACACCCGTTACAACGACGACTGCTGCGTGATGGTCCTCGTCAACGCAAGCCTGAGCGAGCGTGCGGACTTCACCGTCGATATGCGCTACGACCTCGTCGACGACGTCGTGAGCGGCAAGAACATCGAGGTAAAGGACGGCAAAGTCCAGGTCGGCATGTGGCCGCTGGGTACCGTGGTCCTCTATTTCCGTAAAGCCTCAACGCTGGCAAAGCCGCTTGAGCCCGGCGCCGGTGTTCTGTGCCATATCACCTCGCTTCCCAACAAAGCGGGGCACCAGGGTACGCTCGGCAAAAATGCGCGGCGCTTCGTCGACTACCTCGCCGACACGGGGGTGCGCTATTGGCAAGTCTTGCCGGTGAGTCCCTGCGATCAATACGGGAGCTCGTATGCGGGACTTTCCGCCTTTGCGGGCAACACCGCGCTGGTTGAAGGCGGGGAGAAGGAGCTTAAGAAGCAGGCTGAGCGTATCAGCTGCCTTGACCCCGGCTTCAGGGACTTCTGCAAGCGTGAGGAAGTCTGGCTCACGCCCTATGCGCTCTTCAGGGCAATCAAACACCTGTGCAGAGAGCTTCCCTGGCAGAAGTGGCCTAAGAAGTGGCGCACCTATGATCCGGAGCTTGAGCACGATCCGAAGCTCAAAGCCGAGGTGGCAAAACACAGGAAGCGCCAGTACATCTTCTCCCGTGAGTGGGGGGATCTCCACCGCTATGCCAACAGTAAAGGCATCTCCATCATCGGTGACATGCCGATGTACGTCTCGCTCGACTCCTCCGACGTGTGGAGCCACCCTGAGTACTTCATGTTGGATGAGGACGGCTATGCCGCGGAGATCTCCGGCTGCCCACCTGATCAGTTCAGCCAGGAAGGGCAGGTCTGGGGCAATCCCTGCTACAACTGGCAGAAGCTGAAAGAAGACAACTACGCCTGGTGGCTCAACCGCCTGCACCATGCAAGCAGGCTCTACGATTACGTACGGCTTGATCACTTCCTGGGATTCTCGTCCTACTACACGATCGCAGAGGGCAAATCCGCTACCGAAGGGCAGTGGAAGTATGGCCCGGGAGCGGATCTGTTTATCCGCTACTGCAAAAAATACGGGCCGCTCAGTGCTATCGCGGAGGATTTGGGGAATATAACCCCTGCGGTGAGAGCACTGCTCGCCCGCACCGGATTTGCTGGTATCGACGTTATCCAGTTCAGCGATGAGGACGTGCGGCAGGGCTACACTCCAGCGCACCACAAGATCAGCTACACTGGCACCCACGACACGCAGACGCTCAGGGGCTGGGTCACCACCTGCTTTCCAGATGCGGATGCCGATGAGCTGACCGCCCAGCTGACTGAGCGGGTACTCAAGAGTGACGCTCCGGTCGCGATCATGCCCCTGCAGGATGTCTTGGGGCTCGGCGATGACGCGCGTATGAATGTGCCGGGTGTCGCCGAAGGCAACTGGGCATGGCAAGCTACCTGGGAACAGATTAACGGTGCCAAAGAGCATCTGACTGAGCTGATCGAAGCGTCGGGGCGTTCGACACACAAGCGCGAAGGCGCGCCATCGGACGAACAGTGACTGTTTGGTATGGAGCCACAAACCGAAAGGCTTGTGGCTCTCGTGCCCCTGTCGGCCGTGAGAATCCGGCTCTAGAATATCTATGGAACCCTTAAGTGAGGTAATTCTTCTCTATGTTTATTAACCGTGTGGCGAAAAAGCTCTATACGGCTCCTGAACTGCGCAAAATCTTGCCGGATTTTGATCACGGAAACGACGTGACCCTCTCGGTCGGACAGAGCGCCCGACCTTTGGTCTTAGCTGCTCTCTGGTCGCGCAGTCCCCGCCCTACGCTCTTAGTTGTTTCAGGGGAGGAATCCGCGGAGCGCAGTGCCCACGCCCTCGCCGCTTGGCTCGGTATGGAAAACGTGCTGCGCTACCCCGAGCGTCTGGACTATCCCTGGTCCGACAGAGCGCCGGACATGGCGCTGATTGGTAAACGTTGCCAAGCGGTTGATGCGCTCTCCGCAGGCAAGCCTTGCGTCGTGGTGGCAAGTGCGAGTGCCCTGATGCGCCGCGTGCCGCCTAAAGGCTCAGGCTACTTCGCTTCGAGCACCTTTAAGGTGGGCGACGTGGTACCTCTCGAAGAGGTTTCACCCTTGCTGGTCGGTATGGGCTATGCGCAGGAGCGCGATGTGAATGCTCCAGGTGAATTCTACGTGCATGGGGACAGCGTCGATGTCCATCCCGCTCAGGCGACTTCGCCGGTGCGCCTGGAGTTCTTCGGGGATGAGATTGACCGCATCCGTCGCATGGTGCCTTCAACCGGTCAGACGATCGGTGAGCTCAAAGAGGTCACGATCCTGCCGTGTCGGGAGATGGCGTACTCGCCTAAGCGCATCGCCCGCGCCACTGAGAAGCTCTATGCGCAGGCGCAGATGAATACGAAGGTGGCGGAGGATCTCGAGCTGATCAAGCAGGCCTCGAGCGCCCCTGCGCTTGACTGCTATATGCCGGTGCTCTATGGGGGATCTGCCTCTCCTTTGGAGTTCATCGCGACCGACACCTTGGTGTGCCTCGCTGAGCCGCGGGCGCTCTTCGATAACTGTCAGCGAGCCTTCGACGATATCACCTCCGCCGCACAGAGTACGGGCGAGCATATCGAGGGGCTGTATACGGCTCCGCGTGAGATGGACTTCGGCAAGCAGCAGCGCCTGTCCTTTGCCTCGATCCTGCAGCAGGGGACACGCTTGAGTGCTACACTTCGAGTCCATCATCCCAATATCGCGGGATCAGACACGAAGCTCACAGGCTCAGTGCGCCAGATGCTCAACGATAAGATGTCGGTGATCTTCGCGGTGCCTGACCGTGGGGCACGCGAAGCGTTGGAGCTTACCTTCAACGACGAATCCATCCCCTTTGTCGAGTCTTTGGGTGCCGATCCGAAGAACAGAGTCCCTGTCCTGGATCCCATGGCGAACACCGATGTGGTGCCGCTGCCGGAAGCTGAAGTCACCTTCTTTGACGCGCCGGTCCCGGCGGGCATCATTATTCCCACCGCCAAGTTGGGCGTGCTTTCGATCTCCGACCTGACGGCCCATATGGCCAAGCACCATCACCGCGTGCGCCGGATCGACCCGACGAGCGTGACCTTCCCATTTAAGCCGGGTGACTACGTCGTCCATGCGACGCACGGTATCGCCCTCTTCAGCAAGATCGTGCGTCAGGAAGTTGCGGGTAAGATGCGCGACTATTTCCTCTTGCAGTACGCCGGAGGGGACAAGCTCTACGTGCCGCTCGAGCAGGTAGACCGCATCACTCGCTATGTGGGACCCGACGGGGAAGCCCCACGGCTCACCCGGCTCAACACCGCTGACTGGTCACGGGCGACTGGTAAGGCGCGCAAGAGTGCCAAAAAGCTGGCCTTCGACTTGGTTGATCTCTACACCCGCCGTGCCTCGGTTGCCGGATTCGCTTTCGGTCCCGATACTCCGGCCCAGGAAGAGATGGAGTCAAGCTTCCCCTATGAGCTGACGCCGGATCAGAAGTCAGCGATTCAGGACATCAAAGCGGACATGGAATCCCCCAAACCGATGGACCGTCTTCTATGTGGGGACGTGGGGTTCGGGAAGACCGAGGTCGCGCTGCGCGCGGTCTTCAAGTGCTGCACCTACAAGAAGCAGGTCATGGTCCTCTGTCCGACGACGATCCTGGCTGAGCAGCACTTCCAGACCTTCTATGAGCGCTTCACGCCCTTTGACCTCACGGTCAAGGTCCTGAGCCGGTTTGTCACGCCGGCCCAGCAGAGAAAGACCCTGAAAGGCTTTGAGGACGGATCGGTGGACGTGCTGCTCGGAACGCATCGCCTGCTCTCCAACGATGTGAACCCCCACGATCTGGGATTGGTCATTATCGACGAGGAGCAACGCTTCGGCGTGCAGGCAAAGGAGCAGCTCAAGAATCTCCGTGAGCAGGTCGATGTGCTGACCCTCACCGCTACCCCGATCCCGCGCACGATGCAGATGGCGATGAGTGGGGTGCGCGACATGTCGCTGATCATGACGCCGCCACTGGGAAGAAAGCCGGTCAAAGTGAGCGTCTCTGAGTGGGACCCTGATGTGGTGAGTGCGGCGATCAGGCGTGAGATCCAGCGCAAGGGACAGGTGTACTATGTCTCGAACCGTGTGCAGACGATCGACGATGCGGTCGAGCGCGTGCGCCAGGCGGTGCCGGAGGCGCGCATCGGTGTAGCGCACGGAAAGATGAGCCCCCGTGAGGTTGAGGATGTTATGATGCGCTTTGAGGAGCACGAGATTGACGTGCTTGTCTCAACCACGATCATCGAGTCCGGCATCGATAATCCCCACACCAACACTCTGATCATCGAGGACTCACAGCGCTTAGGCTTGGCTCAGCTCTATCAGCTGAAGGGTCGCGTGGGCCGTGGCGGAACGCAGGCATACGCCTACTTCATGTTCCCCGGAGCGGTGCCGCTCACCCCTGAGGCACAGGACCGCCTGACCGCGATCAATGAGTACCAGGACCTGGGAAGCGGCATGCGCGTCGCAATGCGCGACCTCGAGATCCGTGGCGCAGGTTCACTGGTGGGAGCCGAGCAGCACGGCAACCTTTCCTCGGTGGGCTTCGACCTCTTCACCCAGATGCTGGGTGAGGCGGTGAGCGAAGCGCGCGGAGAGGCGCCGTCGATGGATCAGGACGAAATCACGATCAATCTGCCGGCCGACTTCTATCTGGCTGAGGAGTACGTCCCGGCAATCGATAAACGTGTCCTCATCTACCGGCAGTTGGCTTCCGCACAGGAGCTGCGCGTCGTGGACGAACTGCAGGAGCATACCGAACATGGATTCGGGGCACTCCCGACAGCCGGAAAGAACCTCTTCGACCGGGCTCGGATCCGCATCCGTGCACAGCGCATGGGGATCTCGGCGATCTCGCTGATATCAGGCAGATTGGTCTTTCAGGGCATCGAAGTCCCACGGAACAAAGCGCGGGATTTACGGGCAAAACACGCGCTCTACTACGCCAAAAGCAAACTGCTCCGCTATCCCTTCCACAAGGAAAGCGAGGACCTCCTCCCCGCCGCTTTGGGCATATTGGAAGACATTGGCGGAGGAGACGACGAGGACGAAGAGGCAAGCGCGTAGAATGCTTGCGGAGATCATCTCCACATACCCGTTCCTGATATACAGTAAGTAGGCACAGGCTGTAGACAAACACTAAACGAAGCAGGCAGCTATGAGTTTTAATGGGGATACAAACACGATGAGGCTCCCGCACCTGTCAGCCCAAAGCCGCAGTGATCGCAATGCGGTCTCCCGGCTCAGAGCAGAGGGTGGCACACAGAAGGAAATAGTTGGTTGGAGACCCGCGGTTTTTGTGGGCCCCAACAATCATGGAGTTCGGCTGTCAGGTGACCGCACGAGGTCTGTCCGACGTTCCCATGAGCGGACGTCTGCCCGCGATGTTGATCCTGAGGTAGCTGAGCGTCGCTCACGCCGGCGTGAGCGTGCTGCCCAGCGCCACGCGATGCAGGCGCAGACTCAAGACGGGACACGACGGGATACCAGAGGCGCCTCGCGGTCACACACCCATCGGAGACCCTCACCGTCATTTGCTGAGATTGCCTCTCAGCACAAGGGGCTTGTCGCCCTCATTATCGCCGCACTGGTAGCTCTTTCGCTCTACGGGCCGTTGCAGGGTTGGTATGTCGCGCAGCGCCGGAATCAGGATCTCCAAGCACAGTTGGATGCGTTATCTGCTTCCAATGAGGATCTGCAGGCAGACGTAGAGGACCTGCAGTCAGAAGAGGGCATCGAAGACGAAGCCAGACGGCGTGGCTATGTCCAGGAGGGGGAAACCCCAGTGGCGATTGAGGGCCCCCAAGGCCAAGACGATTCAGACAACAGTGTGCAGGATAATTCCCTGGCGGACGGTCAGGCAACCCGCGCTCAGACGAATATCGGAACGGATATCTTGGACTTTATCTTCCAGTATCACTTTCAGGAGTGAAGGGCTATGAGAATCGCGGCCATAGACATCGGTACCGTGACAGCGCGCCTGGCGGTCGTGGAGCAGCTTGGAGCAGAGCCCCCGCAGCTGTTGGTCAAGCTCTCTAACATCTGCAATATGGGCGAAGGCGTCGCGAAGACCAGCAAGCTGGACCCGGCGGCGATTGACCGGGTGCGTGCCTGCGTCGAGGACTACGTGGCTCAAGCTCGCAACTATAAGGCAGAAACCATCGCCTGTACACTGACCAGTGCGGCCCGTGATGCTTCAAACTCTGATGAACTCTTGGATGCGCTGAAGCAAGCCGGGGTAGCGCCCACGGTGATACCCGGTACCCTTGAGGGGCGCCTGGCGTTGCTCGGGGTCGCTCAGGATTTCCCTGATCAGGAGATTGCCGTAATCGATTCCGGGGGAGGCTCAACAGAGTTCTCGAAAGGCTGCCTCGATACGCACAACCACGAACTTTCTGTCGCTGACGTTATCTCCGTCCAGGTAGGAGCGCGTCGTTTGACTGAACTCTTTCTTTCAGAGGAGGCCCCCGACCCTGAGGCGATCTCACGGGCGCGTGACTTCTGCGATCAGGCCTTCAGAGGCGCGGTTGATACGTTGCGCAAATACCTGCCGCGTGCGCAGGTACCGGTGTTGGTTGGCGGCAGCGCAACGTCCCTGGTTGCAATGCGCGAAGCGCTTGACCCCTACGACAGCCGGAGGGTACATTTCTCAACGCTGACCCGTAGGGATATCGAAAAACAGATCAAGCGGTTGGCGGGAATGACAGTAGCAGAGCGTGCCCAAATCAAAGGGCTGCAAGCAAAGCGAGCCCCGGTGATCCTAGGCGGGTCCCTCGCGATCAGCGAGGCGCTCTCCTGCGGCGGCTTTGAGTCCGCCCGCGTCAGCGAACGGGACCTTCTGTGGGGACTTTCGCTCGTCTGCCTCGCTGAGGCTCAAGGCAAACCCGGACCGCTCAAGTGGGCTCCGACGCTGCAGTCGCTGTAGAAATTCCGCCGTTTTGTTCGTCTGTGCTTCACCCAAGGCGCACACTTGCGCTATTCTTAAGCAGTGCGCCTGTGGGGGCGTGGTGAAATTGGCATACACAAGAGACTTAAAATCTCTCGCTGCAAAGCTTGTGGGTTCGAGTCCCACCGCCCCTACCAGCTTTTATTGTGTATAGAGCGCACTTCCCAAAGCCGGAGATATTGCGAACTTTAGCCGTGAGGCCCACGTGGAGCTATGTTCACGCTATCATTTTCTGCAAGTTGTACAGAACCTGTCCTGTCCATAAGTTGTCTCTTCGAGAGACCAACCGGTAAGGGAGTGTTCGTATGGAAACAGAAAATATCGGAATACAGTCACACACTGTACCCGCCTTTGATCAACAGACTCCATCCAGCACAGCCTCAACGACGTTGAGAGCAAGCAATGAGAGCCAATTGCTGCATGAACTGCTTGCGCATGTGCTGAAGGATCGGATCATCTCAGGGGAGTGGCCTGCTGGCAGTCGCATCATGAGCGAACATGCCCTCCAGGAGCGCTATGGAGTCTCTCGGGGCACGGTACGCCGTGCCTTGGCGCAATTGGTGCAAGAGGGGCTTTTGGTGCAGAGAAAAGGCAAAGGGACGTTTGTGACCCGCTCTGGCGTCGCCCATCCCGCCGGCGCCCGCCCGCTTTCGTTTGCCCGTGCCCTGAAAGAGCAGGGCTATGACTTTGTGACGCACGTGCTGACCAAAGAGGTCCTCCCGGCACCAGCAGAGGTGACCAAAACCTTAGGTTTGGCTCAGCGTACTCCTGCGCTGTTCATGCGCCGCGTGAGATATGTTCAGGACCGCCCAGTGGTGTGCCAGGAGAGCTGGGAAAATCTCAACGCGTGCCCCGACCTGTCGACGCATGACTTTGAGCACGAATCGCTGTTTGATGCGGTGGAGAGAAGCTCGGGTCATACCATCGCTGCTTCACAGATTAAAAGTACCGCTCAGAAGGCTGGGCGTGAGCATGCGGGCTACCTGGGTATTGCACCTGATGAACCGGTCCTAGTCCTCGAGCAGGTTATCAGCCTGGACAACCATGTGCCGATCGAGTGGAGCCTTACCTGGCTCTGTGGCGGACAGGGCGTGTTCGGGGTGGCCTCACAGCAGGAAATCAGCCCGGTAAAGGTACCGCACGCCGCAATGCCGCAACCTGCCGCAGAAGAGGGTCTCTCAAAGGAGAAAGAACGGGAACTGCGCCTTGCGGCCCTCGATATCAGGCAAGCTGTTGTCAACACCGCCCATCGCTATCGCGACCTCGCCTTCCACTTCGGTGGAGCGTTGAGCGCCGCTGAGATCTTTGCGGCCCTCTTCTTGGATGTCATGCACACCGGCCACGACGGAACACCGTGGGAGCAGCGTGACCGCTTTGTGCTCTCTAAGGCACATGCGGCGATTGGGCTGTATCCCGTGCTCCTCAAAGCAGGCTTTATCAGCCAGAAAGACATTGACCGCGGGCTCTTCGGAAAAGATGCGGTCCTCTTCAAGCATCCGCAGCGGGACCCGAGCCGAGGCCTTGAGACTTCTGGAGGATCTCTCGGTATGGGCTTAGGCTATGCTGCAGGATTGGCGTTGGCTCTCCGCAAGAAACATCCGAAAGTTCGGGTCTTCTGCCTGGTCGGCGATGGGGAGTGCAATGAGGGAAGCATCTGGGAGGCAGCCTCCTTTGCAGGGCACTACAAGCTTTCCAACCTCGTGTGTATCGTCGATGCAAACGGCATGCAGTTGGACGGTACGACAGCGAAGGTCTCAGACTCCGGACCGCTGGCGGCAAAGTTTGCAGCCTGCGGGTTTGAGGCTCTCGACGTCGATGGCCAATCGGTGCAGGAGCTGCATCGGGCCCTGACGCATCCACATACGCTTCCACTGGCGCTGATCGCCCACACCACCAAAGGTGAGGGCTTGAGCTTCAGCGAAAACAAGGTGGAATGGCACGACCACAAGCTGGACGAGGGTCTCTTCGAGCAGGCCTGCGCAGAGATAGAGCGGCAACGGGAGGCAATCGAGCATGCTTAGTGTGGATACAAGAGAGCCGACCATGGATACTGCTCAGGCTCGGGCGCTCGACGCACTCGATGCCCGCGCCGTATTCGGCTCCACAATGGAAGAGCTGGCCAAACAGTATGAGGACCTGCGCGTCGTGGTATCCGACTATGGGAGACGCCTCGAGTTGGGTAAGCTGCAGGCACAGCATCCCGATATGGTGGTCCAATGCGGCATCGCGGAGCAGAACCAGATTGAGATCGCCTCAGCCTTAGCTAACGAGGGGTCACTGGTCTTTGCGGCTTCCTATGCCCCCTTTATCACAGCACGGGTGCTTGACCAGATACGGGTGAATTTGGGGATGATGAAAAGCCCGGTGATCCTGGTTGGATTGGGCGGTGGCTTTAGCTCAGGGGAGTTGGGAACCTCCCATATGGGTCTTGAGGATATCGCTGATCTGAGAGCGATCCCTGGTATCTCGGTGATTGCCCCCTCTGACAACGCCCAACTTAGCCTGGTCCTGAAGGATCTGGCACAGCATCCCCGTCCCTGCTACGTGCGCATCACTACCGGGCATGATGCAATAGCCGCCTCAAGCGAGGGGACTCGGTTTGACTTCGGCAAAGCCCGTACCCTGAAGGCATTCGATACAGGAAAGCCCCACAGTGTCGCCATCCTTGCCACCGGTACGTTAGCCGGAAGCGCGCTCCGCGCGGCACATCAGCTCACAGACCAGAGTATAAACATCTGTGTTGTGGAAGTCGCTACGATCAAACCGCTGGATACTGCAGCGATCGCCTCACTTACTCACGGTGTACGGCTGATCGTCACGGTTGAGGAGCACAGCATCATCGGCGGGCTGGGAGGGGCTGTCGCCGAATATCTTGCCGGCATCCCTGCAGGAGCACCGCTGCTGCGCCTCGGTGTGCCGGACACCTATCTGGAAGCGGATGTTCAGGAACATCTTCTAGAGCGCTGTGGCCTTACTGCTGATGGCATCGCGCAGGCAATCAGCGCTGCTTTGGTCAAACAGAGCGCCCCTTCACTCCGATAATCGAAAGAAGAATGACCCCGGCAGATCAGAGACCTACCGGGGTCATTTGTGTTCGAAAATGGTGCCCCCAACGAGATTCGAACTCGTGTCGCCGCCTTGAAAGGGCGATGTCCTAACCGTTAGACGATGGGGACCGCGAAACAGAGTATATCAGAGTAGTGGGCACAAACGAAGTGCGACTCAGCCGAAACTGAAGTTCCACAGACGGTTTCCCGTCTGTGGCACACGCGTATCCGGAATCTACTGTGATAGCGACAAGGGATAGTGGTTCCCACCGTACGGCAGCGCGAACGGTAGCGAGAGCCTCCGATATGTATACAGAAATGTAGTCATTTACCTGGTCTTATATATAGGTAAGATTCATATTATAGCGGACCCTATGCTAAAGCTCTATCCCACAACCGCTCGCCCAATAACGGAATAGAGGTGCATAAATCACCTGGGGTGGGATAAATAATAGTACTGGTGAGGATCTTGTGCATAGAACGTTATGCGCTTGGTCCTCGATTAGAGAGGCACCGATCGCAGCGAGACGTATCGGCGTAAAGCCGTTGCACATGCAGCGGGTACGAAAGGATGGGCTGTATATGGGCCGTTATACCAATCCACGTGACATCTATTTTGGAGAGGGCTCTCGTCACGAAGTAAAGAATCTTAAAGGCAAGAAGGCATTTGTTGTCTCTGGCGGGCACTCTATGCGTCGTGGAGGCTTCCTGCAGGAGCTGCAGAAGGACCTCGAGGATGCCGGCTTTGAAGTAAAGCTGTTCGAGGGCGTTACGTCTGATCCTTCTGTCGATGTTGTTATGGAAGGCGCCAAGGCAATGCAGGAGTTTCAGCCTGACTGGATCGTTGCAATCGGCGGTGGCTCCCCGATTGACGCTGCAAAGGCTATGTGGGTCTTCTACGAGTATCCTGATGAGAAGTTCGTCAACATTCTTCAGCCGTTCAGCTTCCCTGAGCTCCGCCACAAGGCTCACTTCTGTGCAATCTCCTCTACGTCCGGCACCGGCACTGAGGTGACTGCATTCTCCGTCATTACTGACTACAAGAAGGGTATCAAGTACCCGCTGGGTGACTTCCAGATCACCCCGGATGTCGCAATCGTCGACCCTGAGCTCACCTACAGCATGCCTGCAAAACTCGCTGCCCACACCGGCATGGATGCACTGACGCACTGCATTGAGGCGTATGTCTCAACCGCCGCTTCTATGTTTACCGATGCAGACGCACTGCACGGCATCCGTGAGATCACCGAGTGGTTGCCGAAGAGCTACACGGGCGATCATGAGGCTCGTCAGCATATGCACGGAGCACAGTGCCTCGCTGGTCTGGCATTCTCCTCTGGCTTACTCGGCATCACCCATTCCATGGCCCACAAGACTGGTGCAGCCTTCAGCGGCGGCCACATTATTCACGGTGCTGCTAACGCAATGTATCTGGGTAAGGTCATTCAGTGGAACTCTCACGACAGCCGTGCGAAGGAGCGCTACGGCTACATCGCCAAGGAGATCCTGCATCTCCCGGGCGACACCGATGATCAGCGCGTCGCAAACCTCGTCCAGTACATCCGTGGTATGAACGATAAGATGAACATCCCTCAGGCAATCGACAACTACGCTGAGGGCGGCGTTAAGGCTGACGCAACTGGCAAGTCGGTCATGGTCTCTGAGAAGGAGTTCCTCGAGAAGCTGCCGAAGATCGCTGAGAACGCTGTTGGCGATGCCTGCACACCTGAGAACCCGCGCAAGACTGATGCTGCTGACTTCGAAAAGCTGCTCAAGTGCTGCTACTACGATGAGCCGGTCAACTTCTAATTGAAGCATTAGGGTATAAGTGCTAAACAAAAGGAAGGAATCCTCGTGGCAATGTCATTAAGTTAAGACATTGAAATTTGGAAACTGATCTTTTTAGGAATCGAATCATTTAGATTCGATTCCTTTTTTACAAAACTCGCTGTTAGACCATAATTGGCCTGACGCCCCTGTCCTTCCAATAGCTCCAGAAGGGCTGCTCTATGTCTATGAGC